>JAEEGL010489769.1_pt1 | contig 12205 bp, 17 predicted proteins | sample 9134231 | NCBI WGS metagenome assembly JAEEGL01 (sample SAMN16246548, study PRJNA631951) | gut metagenome | biome: gut microbiome; feature: rumen; material: fiber-attached | host: Bos | place: Iran: Karaj | collected 2018-10
AGCGTTTCACGGTGTAACGTCTTTCGGCGGTCATAACGAACGACTAAAACGCCGTATAATTCGACGTTCGGGTTTATACGTTTCTTTAACGTGGCTATCAGTTTAACCAGCTGGACAATACCTTGGAACGCCAGGTATTCGGCCGTCAGGGGAATAATTACCCCGTCTGCAGCACATAACGCCGTTATCGTCGTAAACCCGATGTTCGGGGCGCAATCGATAATAATAAAATCGTAATCAGGCCGTAACGGTTCCAGGATATCCGAAAGCAAATAATTTCGGTTCGGGTCGCTGGAATATTCCGTTTCACACTTTGCCAAATCGATGGACGCGGGAACCGCCCAAAGTTTCGGCGACACGGCCACGGGTTCCACTCTCGCGCCCTGATGCCCCAAGTATTCATAAACCGACGTACCGCGCAATCGTAACGCCGTCGTTAGGTTCCCTTGCGGGTCGTAGTCTATCAGTAACACGCGCTTTCCTTTCGCGGCCATGGACGCGCCCAAATTAACCGCCGTTGTGGTCTTTGCGATGCCCCCTTTATTGTTGGCGATGGCTATAATTTTACATTCCATATCCGTTTCGTTAAAATGGTAAAATGTCTTTTCCGCTTTGTGGTTCCACGCTTTCGCCCCCGTCGGCTGGTTCTGCAGCTGGCGCGGCCGTCTTATTCGTGAACGCTGGCGTTAACGCGTTGTGCGGTTCCGTGTTTTCGTCGCGATCATACCCGGCGCGCTGGTTCGGCGTTTCGTCCGTCGTGTTGTCGATACGGCCACAATTCCCGTAATAGTTCAACGTCATGTTGAGGCCGTTAACGCCGTCGCGCGATTTCAAAAGACGGGCGTATATAAACGGGTCGTCGATACGCTTTGTATGTAGGAACTTTTTTAGCTTTTCCCCGTCGGCGGTTAACGTCCCGTCGTCTTTGGTGTAACTTTCGGGTTTCGTTTCCCCACAATTCCATAAACCCAAAATAACGTTTGCGACGTGTTCAATATTCGCGGATTCCCCGATATTTGTTTTATCCATGGTTCGGGGGTCGTTGCTCTCTTGCACTTTGCGGTTGAATTGTGACGCGACGATAACGGGCAAACCAAACTTTTCGTCGGTGGCCACGCGTCGCAAATCGGCGCAAATCTCTTTCAGTTCGTCGGCGCGGTTCCGTCCGTGTGCCTTGCTGGATTCCTTTTCTATCAACTGGACGTAATCGATAATAACAACGTCGGCCGCGTCATGTCGGCGCAAATCGCGTATTACGCCGCAAAGTTTCGACGCGTCATAATCACAATAACGAACTTTCAGGGTTTCCGCCTTTTCCATACTCAAAAATTCATTTACGGCGGTGGTGTATATGTCGCGCAAACGGTCGTTGTCGATAAATGCCCCGTCCCCGTTCTTTGCCAAATCGTCGGCGATGGCCTGGCGGTTATCGTCGGCCAGGTTAACGCCCGCCATGGCGTTAATTATCTTTGGTGCTATGTTGTGCGCTGGTTCCTCATAACTCAAATATACGACCTTTAGCGGGTTCCCGTCGGGGCGTTCGTTTTCCCTGATCAGGCGTAACGCCAGGTTATAACAAAATGTCGTTTTACCGTGTCCCGTGGCTGCAGCGATAACGGTAATTTGTTTCGGTGGTATCTTAAATTCCCGCTTGACAATACGCCCGTTTTGTTCCTTTCCCATGATGTACCCCGTACATAATCCCGTGCCCTGATGCTGCAGCGCGGACGAAATGGCCGAATACGTTAGCGGTGTATATATGTCGTTGTAAACCTCGTTATCCAACGTTCCAAGTTCGGCCAGCTGGTCGTATATCTTTCGCGCCGTTTCGTCATTATCGAACCATTCCCCCGTCATGTTTTGCAATTGTATGGCCAGTTCATAACGGCGACGGCGTTTATACATTTCTATGATTTCCGAAACGGCGTATTCCAAATTTGTGTATTTAAATTCGCTGCTGCAGATATCGAACGCGAATAACTGGAACGTCTGCAGTCCCTTTACGTTTTCCCGTTCGCTCATTTGCCGGAACGTGTTATAACGTCCGTCGTTGTCGTACGCGTATTGTGCAAAAGTTATTTCGTCAGGATCCACGCGAACGCCATACGTTCCGTTAACCATATCGCAAATGGCGCGGAAACAATCGCGGTACGTGTCATTATAGAAATATTCAGGTTTCAACCGTTTTAAAACGAACGGCAAAAGTCCCCCGACGGGCGAAAGGCAAAACTTAATTATACCCTTTTCGAAATCGTCGTTATGTTTCGGCGGTTCCATTGTTAGCGTGGTTCCATATCGTTTTTGTTGTTTCATATCCTTTGCGTTTTATTGTTCGTCGTTCCAGTCCTCAAAACTCATTTTATCGCCGTCCACAGTCATGGAAAAACCCGCCGTTTGCGCGATCGTCAAAACCTGGCTACCTACATACGACCCGACGTTAAAAAGCGCGTCGCCGTCGCCCTGGTTTTCCTCTTTTGACACGATGGCCGAAAGGTTCTTTATCCGTTGCCCCATGGCGTATAATTCCGACGATATCCGTTTTAATTCGTCCCGTGTCGATTCGTTCTTTATCATGTCGTTTTATGTTTATGCCGCGCCCGCCCTGATGCTGCAGACGCGGCGGTTAATAACTCATACGGTCGCGTCGTCGGGGGTTTGTAACGACCATTCGATATTCTTGTTTACGATATTCAGCAACGCGGCCAGCGTGTCCCGTGCTGGTGCTGCAAACGGCGTATAAAGTTCGTCCACGCCCTTTTCGTCGTCAGGATCCGGGGCGTATTTCTTTACCGTTTCGTATATACGGTTAAACAATACGTTCGTATCGCGGTACAATACCAGGAAATCGGCGGTTTCCGTGCTTAACTCTATCTTTGGGGTATTACCCTTTTCGTTGTTCGTTGCCATGTCTATTTACTTTTAAAAAATTCCTTTGGGCTGATGCCCTTTTTAATCAAAAACTTATTTGTTGCTATGATGTGGGCGACATATCCGATAATAACGCCACACAAAAAGACGATGGAATATATAATAATATCCGTCATACGGTAATAAGATTATTACGACACATTCCGTTACTATCATACGCCCGTGGCGTTTCCAGCTGGCGCGCCGCCCGTTCCGTTTCCAGTACTGCAGCGCGTAAACTTGCATTAATCAGGGTTAACCAGCTGGCGGCGGTCGCCGTTCCTGGTTCGGTTCCAGCCGTTCCCGATAAACGGGTTTCGGCCACATTTTCGACGTGGTGCAAAAGACGAACCAACGCCGTTACATTCAATCCGGTTTTTTCCATAATCACTTGTATTTAATTGTTCGTATATAGGGTTAAATAACACTATCCAAAATCGTTTCAGTCGCGTTTTGTACGCGTTGTTTCTCCTTTATCGATTCCACGTATATTTCGGTCGTGGCGGGGTTCGTGTGGCGCAATACCCTTTGCGCGTCCGTCAGGGTCGCCCCGTTTTCCAGCAACAAACACGCCGTCGTATGGCGTAACGAATGTGCGGTGTACTGGCGGCTATCCAAACCTATTTGGCGTAAACCAGTCTTTACGATCAGGCGAACGGAACGCGTGGAAAGACGGCCGTTAACGTTGCGGTTCCCTGATGCCATAAAAAGGGGTTCCCCGTACCATTTGGCGCGCGGGTTATCGTAGTCGCCGAAAATCCCCCGTGTCTGCAGATAGTCGGAAATGGCCTTTAATGCCTTTTCACTCAATACCACGAAATCGTCTTTACCGTCGTGTCCCTTTCCCCAAATCTTCAAAACGCGCTGGCCGTACTTATACGTGATATCGCCAACGTTGAGGCGCGTTAACTCTATGGTACGCAATCCACAACGTACCAGCGTGGAAATAATCGCCAGGTCACGGGGCGAACTCTCGCGGCCGTACTGCAGTAACGCCGTAACTTTGTCCGTGTTCCATGTGCCCGTACGTTCGTCGTATTCCGTCAGATCCTCTTTTATGTATTCTTGTTTGCGGCGCGGGGTCTTGATGCCCTTTGCCACGTTGGGGTACAACTTTATCGATTCAGTCCACGCAAAGAAACGGCGAACCGTTACCAGGTACGACGCGACGGTTAACGGGGCGTGATCCTTTAATAGTTCGTCTTTATAGCGGATAATGTCGGCGCGGGTCAGCTGGTTAACTTGCATACCGCCAGCGTTAACCCAAGCGAAAAACAAACCCATGTGGCGGGCGTATAACTGGCGGCTATCGTTCCGTACGTCCTGGTCGTTGATAAACTGGCCTATAATGCTGGAAATCATGCCAGCGGATAACGTGGAACTAACGGGCGCGGTGTTCCTGACTGATGCCGGGCGAACTGGCGCGTAACTTGTGGGGAAATACTGATTTACCATAATTCAAATATTTAATTGTTCGCCGCAAAGATAGAAATTATTTTTTATTCCACAATCATTTTATTATTTAAAAAATTTAAAAAAGGGGTATTTTTACCCGATTTCGCCCGTTTTCAGGCATTATTTTTTTTAGTTTTTCGTGTTTTGTGTGCAAAATAATAATTTTATTACGATGTTCCAAGGATACATAACCCGACGTTAACCAGCTGGTAACGGTGGCCGTGTTCCCTGATGTCGGAATGGTGCTGCAGTCTATCCAGCTGGCGGGGTATCGTACCGGGGACAAAATAAACGCTTTCCCGTTGTTCGTCCGTTGTTCGTTTCCACGGATCAGGAACCAGGGACGGCCACGCCCTTTTCGGTTCGGGCACATAAAAAAAGCGTTTTTAAGGCCGTCAGACGCGTTTTATATCCCGAACGTGTAATTTATCCATTTTCGGACGAAACGCCGCCAAATCGCCCGAAATCGCGTTTTACGGGTTCGTAACGGGTCGGGTTCCTGATGGTGGCCACGTCGATACGGTTAACGCCTGGTTCCTGATTCGCCCCCGTGTTCCTGATGCCAGGGGAACGCCAGGAACCAGGGAACCAGGTATAACGACACGGTACGGATTTTTTACCGTCCGTTTGCGCTTGCGCTGGTGTATAATTTTTCAGTCGGGGAAGCCTAATACCCCCCGTTGCACAAATCGGGGGCGCGCCATTCCCGTTTCGACGGGTAGCAAGCTAACATTTTTTCGTAACGCTGGACGATGGCGTATAATGGTTATTTCGGGTAAATTTCGCCCGTGTCGCGTCGTAATACGTCGGACGGTAAATTATACGTCAGGGAAAGAAAAAAGGCCGTACGGGGCAAATATGGCCGTCGTACGCTATCATTCAGGAACCGGGGACGGGAATTATAACAATACGCCATTTGCATAATATCATAAAATCATATTTGCATAATTATATAATTTCAGAATATCAGATTTTCAGAATATCAGGATATCGAAAGTTCAAATTTGCATAATACCAGGTTATCCAGTTCCGGACGTTGCGACGTGTCCCCCGATCTATCGGGCAAACTATCTTTGTGGCCACAAAAATACAACTTGCTATTTTGTTCCCCTGAATCTGCAGACGTGCAAAATACCTCATTTGCGGTATATCGTCGCCCATGGTGGGACGCGCCAGCCAAAAGAGAAAAAGACGACGTGCCCCAAAAGGCATGGCGGCGGCTTTTTCTATGTACTTAGATTTCTTTATGAAATCCTATGTACCCAATTGTATCAAAAAAGACGCGCGCGCGCTAATGTATCCCGTTTTTGGAATTTCCCGAACCCCCTTTATATACTGGATTTTCCGCAATTTGGTTTGCTCCTTTTTTGTCGCTGGCTTTTGCTCCTTTTTTGTCGCTGATAAAAAACGCTAAAACCCCTTTATTTAAAGGCGTTCCCGTAAAAAATACCCCCAAAAAAAGTTTGCTATTTTTTGTCGCTGGCAAAATTTCGCGAAATCCCTTTGTTTATCGGGGTTTCCGACGATTTACCCCCCAAAAAAAGTTTGCTATTTTTTGTCGCTGGAACCTTTTGCGATTTTTTGTCGCTAACGAAAACGCCCGTAACCCCTTTATTTATCAGGGTTTCCACGCTTTCAGGGGTTCGCGTTTTGTACGGAACACGAATTAACACGCAATCCCCTTTATATAAAGGCGTTCCCAAACGTTCGGACGGTGTAATTTAACGTTTCTTTTTCGCGGTCGTTCCTGATGGCCATTTAACGGTATCTTTCCCGTCACGTTCCAGGAACCCCAAGGCCACGGCGCGACGTACTAACGGGGTCGCCGTCTTTTCGGTCATGTGGAAATGTCCCGCCGCGCTGATGGCAATATACGCCACACGGTCGGCCGTCACCTGGTAATGGTCTTTATACCAGTCCAGGAAATCCCGTAATTGGGTATCGGTTATTTCGTCGGCTCTCATATCGTTAACGTGTTGCACTCCAAAACAAACCTTGTGGTATCGGGGAAAGGTCTATTTCATCTTCGCAACTGGCAAAATAATCCTCTCCATTCAAATAAGCGTCGCAATTATACCCGCCGACACTACTAACGCCCATTCGGAAATTTGCCTTTCCGTTCTTTGGTGCTAATCCTTTGCCATACGGGAAATGTAATATTTGGTAAATCGATATTTCCCCGTTCGTTACGCGCTGGATCAGGCGGGCGTAATAGTTCTTTCGCGTTTCCGTTTCGGCCGTCAGGGTCGGGAAATCATAACGCCGTACTTTACCGTCCATTCCCGCGTTAATGGCCGCGATATCTATAAACTGGTCGTATTGGGTAAAATAACTATCGTATAACGCCATATATAACGCGCTATTATTCGGGTTCGGGTCGGTCAGATCGAAACGGCGGTGGCGTTTCCTCTCATACTCATAAACGGCGGGTTTCGTAAATTCAGTTAAGACGATACCAAAGGATAACGCCGTATAATACCCGATGTAATAATATAGCGGGTTCCCGCTTTCCATAATGGCCGCGATCTTTCGTTTATCAGCTGGCGACGGTTTATAATTGATATCGACGTATTCTTTGTTTTCTTTGGTTTCATAACCCAATATACGCCCGTCCGTGTCGCGTAACCGCATAAACCCGAACGTACCCCGTTCGTCCTCTACATAAAACGGGCAATTGCCTTTATACGCGGCGCGCTGGTCGTGGTACTCATGCCAGCAAATATAAAATAGTTTTGAATGGCCGGAAACCTTTTCGTACTCTCTTATAATGCTGCTGCAGTTAATATATTCGTCGTTCCTGATGGCTTGCGATATCTCGTTAACTATCGTTTCGCGCTGCTGGTCGGTTAATATCATAATCCCGTGTCTTTTTAGTTAAACGTGTTATTCGTCGGCCATGCTTTCGGCCATGGTGTCGTGTCCGTCGCTGGTGTTGGCTATCGCCCAATCCAGGTATTTAAAATAACCCTCGCGGATATCGTCGGGGGCGTTGTCGATGTTGATGGCCGAACCGGAACCCGCCGTTTCGTTGTCCGTCGGGGTCATATCTTGCAATACGATACTTTGCGGTTTCGGTACAACGAACCCCATTAATTTAATCATGATATCGACGCGGTCTTTTGCCGCCAGCCGTTCCAAATCTTCGCTGAACTTTTCGCGGTTTTCGTCGATAACGCTTTTTATAAACTCTCGCGTATTCAGGGTTAACCCCTTTGTGGCGTTCGGAAATTTACCCTTTGCGCCCTTTGGCCGTCCGTTGGCGTTCCCGCTTTTTCCTTTCTTGAATGGCATAATATAATATTTTAAATATTTTAAATACCGTATTTAATTTAATAATTTCACGCTGCAAATATACGAAAATAATTTTATTACGATAATACGTTTTATTGTTTTTTTATTGTTTTTCTATTGTAAATAACAATAAATCGCCCATTCCGGAACAAAACGTTACACGTTGGTTTTTACCAGCTGGTCGCCCTGATCATGTGGCCAGGTGTTCGGGTTCCTGGTTCCTGATGGCACACGTACCCCGTTACCAGGTTCCGCGTAAAACGTCACGTAATCCCACGTAAACGGTTCGGCAAATTATAGGCAAATAACGCCCGTTATACGCCCTTTCGTTTCCCTGGTGTATAATTGTCCCCCGCGCGCTTTTTCTCGCGTCCACGGCCTTTTATTTGCCCTTTTATGTGCCCTTTCGTATCGATGGCCAGGGGCGCGGTTCCTGATGCTGCAGCGCGTCGATGGCCAGGGGCACAAAATAAGGGGCGTACCCTCACGGGCTGGCCCCTCTGAACAATTAAATACGGTATATGGTAAATACCGCAATACCGATGCAAAGGTACTAATAATTTTCCATTATACGACCTTTTTTATAAACAAAGTTATCGTCGTGCTATCGTAGAAATCCGGGTACGATTTAAACGCCGATGGTTTCGCCCCGTTTTGTACCCAATCCATAAAGTTTTTGTCGCCCTCGAAATTGTATAATATCCCGATGTTTAAGGCGTTTCTAAACGCGTTACCGAAACACGTATATACGTTGGCGTGTATTCGCTTTTCGACGAACTGGCGGCAAATGGTCAGTAAAAGGCGTTTTAGGTTTATCTTCTTTACGACGATATACGTTTTATTGTCCCCTTTGTCCCGGAACTCCTTAGTTTTATCTTTGTCGATTGTCTGATTTTTGATACTTGCGGCCGTCAGGGTCATTAATTGGATTACCAGGGAAATAGTTGCTTGCTGGAACTTCATATTTCGGAACTGGTCGAAAAAGTTCGCCCCGAACGTCGGCCATGATACGAACGACTGGCCGTTATTCGTGAAATAGTCGTGCAACTGCAGTACGGCGTACGTCTTTCCGTCGCGCTCTGAATAATGGAAATCCAGGGGGTTAATACGCTTGTATATTCGGGTCGCCTGGCCGTCCGGCTGGATTTCGTCGAAAACGCCCAAAAATTCCTTTTTCTTTTGTTTCCAAAGGTCGGTAACGATACGTCGGAACGTGTCCGTTTGGTTCTTTACGTTTGCAATTTCCTTGCTGGTTTTCGGTTCCTTATATCCGTAGAAATCCGCGGCCAGTTTCGGCCAGGGTATAACGGGGTTCCCGTCGGCGTTAACCTCTCCGATAACAACCGCCCCGCGTTCGCCCGTCTTTCTATTGCAAAGAAACAAAGGATCTGAAATATTCGTGTAATCGCTTTGTCCGTTTATCCATTGATACATTTTCAGGATAAACAACAAATCCGTTTGGTTGAAATCAGGCCCGCGCCTATTCTTTAGCATATATTCGGTATCAGGCCCCGCCCCCAACTGGCGGCGAACCTCTAACGGGTTAATCTTTATTTCGCCCCGTTGCGCCTTTACGATCTCGTTTAATACGCGGTTCGGGGCCGTGGTTTCACGCCGTTGCGATGTTATCTTTACGTCGCCCCCCTTAACTTTGCCAACGGGCAAACTGGCAACGACCCCGACGTTTTGAATGTCGAAAGGTTCATCTTTCCCGGTTCTTTTATCTATTACTCTTTTAACCATGTCGTAATATAATTATATCCGTTGCAAAGTTACTCATTTTTCCGCGGTTTCCGTGCTTTCGTCGGCTGGAATATCGTTCGTTTCCCTGGTGTACGTGTAACCCCCCATTTCGAAATCATTTAACCCCGTCGCGTCCGAAACGATACGGGCGTAATCGCGGGCGTTCTCTGATAACGTGTCAAACAAATAATTTTCCATTCCCGATATCTGCAGCGGTTCGGGCGTGGTCAGGCCCCACGACGGGAAAAAGGCAATTTCCCGCTTTTCTGCTGGCAAATCCTTTATGTCCACGCCCTTTAGTTCGGCGTATTGTTCCAGGTTCGCCAAACTATATTCGGGCGAAAGCGCGTATTCTTTCATAACGCTTTCAAGGTTCAATTTTACCACGTCGTCAAAAAATAGATCGTCGATTCGTTCCAGCGTTATTTTGTCGGCCAGGCTATCGCGGAACCTAACGAACGCCATATATAGCGTTTTCGCGTTGTTCATGCCTTTAAAAACCTCGCTGGACGCGCTTTTAATTAAGTTCCCCATTGTTACCCCGTTGCCAAGGTCTTTCGCGAAATCAGGCGTAACCACGCCGTCGGGCGACACGTTCCAGCCGTACAACGTCGGCGCGCCCGCCTGGATCCTTTCGCGCTGGTTCGGGTCGCTGGCCAAAATGTCGGTTAATAGTTTTGCGGTGTCGATGGCCGATTTGTGGCCCATGGTGTACGTATGCAATATACGCCCCGCCGTCAGGAACTCGCGCGCCGCCTTTTGGAAATCCTGGACGAACTGGTACGCCGTTTCGTGTACCGCGCCATGGAACCCGTACGTTATCCAGTCGTCGGGGGTAAACGTGGCGACGATACGTTTTAGTTGTGCGTTCGTCAGGTGTTCCACGTATAGGTTTCCGACGGGGTAATTACAAAATATCGCCGCCGTTATACGATCGTCGGCCGTTCCCCGCTTTATCAGGTCGGCCACGTTCTTATATTCGCCTAATAACAACGGTTGCCCGTCGGCTGGTGCTGCAGTCCGTTTTCTGCTGGCCGTCGCTTTCCTGGTGGCCGTCTTTTTCGTTTTGCTCTCCTTTTTTGCCATGATGTCAGATGTAAATTTGTGACGGTTCGCGCCCGTCGTTCGTCGTGTTGCCCTTTGCCATTAAATCGCGTAACGCGTCCCCGATGGTCGGGAAATAGCCGAAAATATTAATTTGGGTCGGGTTCGCCGTGCTGGAACTCTTTACGTAACATTCCGAAAGTTCGTAACGCCCGTTTCCGGCTATCAGACTGGCGTAATAGTCCGCGCCACAATTACCACGGTTAACGTTAAACCCTGATACGTGCCCGCGGTCTATCTCTATCGTTGAGGCGTCCCCCGTGATAACGTAAAAGTACGCGTTATCCTGATGGCATAACACGCCGTCGATTTCCGCGCGCTGCTGGTCGGTTCCCCGGAACCTGGTAAATATTACTTTTGCCATACTCTAAATATTTGTTTCCGTACACCAGTCCCAAAAATAATTTGGGTAGTTCCTGGAATAGTTATCTATTGTTTCGTCCATTTGATCCGTATAGATGTCGGGCGTTATCGATTCGTCGATTTCCCGTTTATCCCATATTTCCCAAAGGTCGGACGGTATTTTATGATACGCCCACGGGCTTGTTATACCTGGCGGGCATTTCGTCTTTAATACGCGCTTTATAACGATACGTTTCATAACTCAAATTTCTATTGCCATAATGCAAACTTTATGGAAATAGGCGTTATTCCGTTTCCACGCTTTCCGCGTCGATATATCCCACACTCTGCAGCCAGTCGCGGACACGTTCGCCTTTCAGATCCTTTATTTTCGTCGGCCTGAAATAACGGTCTTTCTCTATGTACGCGAAAAATCCCGTTTCCCCCTGGTCGTCGCCGTCCATTTCCACGTTTATAGGTACTTTTATACTTTCCATTTCGGCCAAAGAGAAATAACCCATTTCCACGGTTCCCCCCATGTTAACCAGGCCGAACAACGTAACCGTGTCGCCCTCGCGCGATCCCTCTGTAACGTACCAGTCGGCCGAACCGATAAACAAGTGATACAATACCAGCGCGTCGCCCCCTTTGTCGTCTTGTGAATATAACGGATATTTGGCCGTCAGTTCGTCGATTTCCTTTTTGCTCAATATTTCCATATCGGTTTCGTTTTGTGCCAGGGAACGCCCCCGGCTGGTTCCACTACAATAATTTCGTGTCGCTTTGCGGTACTGGCTTAATTTCCCCGTGTCGTTTCTGATAACGGTCTATTCCGCTTTCCAAGAATTGAGTAATAACGTCTTTTACGCTCATGTTGTTCCAGTACGCCACGGCGCGCAATTTATCCAAAACGTCGATCGGTAAAACAATACTGAAACGGTTTAACCCGTCACGTAACCCGCGCGCGCTTTTAGGCCGTTCGGTGGCCGTCGTCGGGGTTTCTTTCATGTCGTCGATAATACCATTTAGCGACTCTTTAAAATTCGGTTTCTTTGCCATAACAAAATAATTTTATGATGTTAATAATATTATTTCCGTGTTCCCTTTGTGCGCTTTAATAGTTCCGCGGCCACGTCGTCGTAATCCTTTGCCCCGTTGCTGGCCGGGGAATACTCACGGACGGGGACGGCGGCGTTAATACACTCCGATAACGCCACGTTTTCACGTACCACGGTTTTAAATACCTTTTCGCCGTACGTTTCCATGATGCCCGCCAGCGTTTCGCGGTGTAACGTCTTTCGACGGTCGTAGCGAACGACCAAAACGCCGTATAAATCCACGTTCGGGTTAATGCGTTTCTTTA
>JAEEGL010931180.1_pt1 | contig 12205 bp, 9 predicted proteins | sample 9134231 | NCBI WGS metagenome assembly JAEEGL01 (sample SAMN16246548, study PRJNA631951) | gut metagenome | biome: gut microbiome; feature: rumen; material: fiber-attached | host: Bos | place: Iran: Karaj | collected 2018-10
ATAGGCATGGGCTGTAAGAGCAGTAATGCTCTCAGGTGACATTTACTAATAGGTCGAAGGCATATCCTCTTGTTACCTGGAATGCAAGATGTTTAGATGATTGTTTGGTTTCGGTTTTGAAGGAATAGGTTAAGAAAATGAGCCTAAAAGGCTCATTTTTTTTAATAAAATCTTAAACTTGAATTGACTGTCAATTTGTTGACTTTAGTTACAGAGTTGATAAAATATTTAAAGATGTGTGAAATCCTAAAAGGGAGGAAATAATTAATGAAAAATACCATTTTAAAAGGACTTGCAGGTATCATCACTGCTGCTGTAGTTGCTCTATTTATTATTCCCATGAGCGCACAGGCTGCAGGCGAACCCCAGGTCAGCTTAACTGCAACTTGGTGTGAATTCAACGGATCCACTTTCGTTATTGCAAGAAATAACGGAAGCATAGGAGATCAGGTAAACAACTATACCTGGAACATTACCGAACAGGCAGTAAGAATGGATAACGCTTCGTCTGTTCTCAATTATACCGAATCCAGAAAGGCCATCACAGATCCTATCTATGTTGATACAAGCAGATTCGGAGAGAATCAGAAGGTTGTTGTTTCTATCGTTATGACCTGTGCCGAGCTTAATTATTCTTATACTGTAAACTTTACCGTTAAGAATGATCAGAACATCGGTGGCGCAATCAATTTAGTTGCTCCTTCAAGCTCGGTTCTTTGCAACGGACAGAGCAACAACGGAACGCTTGATGCTTATTCCAATGAACTCGGAGATCTTGCAAAAGCAACAGTTAAGGCTTTTATCCCCGCAGGTTATATGTATGCGTGTGACGGTGCAATCTCATTCAATTACAAGCTTGATTATACAAATAAGAACGGAGTTATCTGCTTGCAGCTTCCCGAAGGCATTCAGGCTTCCAACAGAGTTTACAAGATCCTGACCATCGGAGAAGGCGGAACTATTGCATATGGTGATGATCTCGATTCCAACCCCAATACCATTACCGCAAATATCAATTTCAACGGATTTGCTTTCTCCATCCTTTACAGTGAGACAGGTGCAGCTCCCGCAGGTGCTCCCGCTAATGTTCAAAATGCATCCGGATCTGTTACCGGTGTTACACCCGCAATGATGGTTCTTACAAATGCAAGTTTTGAAGAAGCTCCCCAAGGCACTCAGTGCATGAATTCATTTGCAGCATTCACACCTCTTGGATACAGGGAGATCAAGACTTATAATCTTGTTCTCAACGGAGTCAATTATAATGCCAAGAACGGTCTTGTAACTCTTAGCGTTCCCAGAGGATTTGCCGATTATAAACTTCTTACCATAGATTCAAAAGGAATGGTTACCGTTCTCGACGATCTCGATAATGTTCCTGGATCCGCTACGTTTGCAGTTAATTTCAACGGATATGCGGTTGAACTTATCGGAAGATAATATCACTTGTTTACAGAATTCTTTCATGCCGTATCCTTTTCGGGGTACGGCATGATTTTTTAGTGTTTAATTTTCTGACAGATTATGATATATTTAATACAAATTTAGACCTCGTGGGAGGGGGATAATGTATGGATACTAAGATTTTACTTGACAGTGGTACTAACGAACTCGAAGTCCTGGAGTTCACTCTCGGTGAATTTTCTTACGGAATCAATGTTGCGAAGATCAAGGAGATCATTTCATATCAGCCTGTGACTCCTGTTCCCAATTCGCATCCCAGTATCGAAGGCATATTCATGCCCCGTGAAACTATGATCACGGCCATCGATCTCAAGAATTGTCTCGGAAGAGGCCAGTCCGAACCCGGCGGTCTTTTTATAATCACGAATTTCAATAACCTTAACATTGCATTTCATGTTGAGGCTGTAAAGGGCATTCACAGAGTTTCCTGGAGAAACATCATAAAGCCCGATTCAACCATTTCAACCGCAGAAGCATCCGTATCTACCGGATTTATCAAGAATGAAGGAAAGCTCATAATCATTCTTGATTTTGAGAAGATCATTTCCGATATCAATCCCGAGACCGGACTTAAGATTTCTGAGATCGAGTCTCTCGGTGAAAGAAGCAGAAGCGATGTTCCTATTCTTATTGCGGAAGACTCCGTACTTCTTAATAAACTTATTGTTGATTCTCTTACCGCAGCAGGTTATAACAGGATCATTCATACAGAGAACGGTCAGAAAGCATACGATGTCATTGCCGAATGCAAGGCTGACGGAACTCTTGATGAGCATGTAAAGCTTGTTATCACGGATATCGAGATGCCTGAGATGGACGGTCACAGATTGACCAAGCTCATCAAGCAGGATGACAAGACCAAGAACATTCCGGTTGTAATATTCTCATCACTTGTTAACGAAGAGATGAAGAAGAAGGGTGAGCAGCTCGGAGCCGATGCTCAATTATCAAAACCTGAGATCGGAAATCTTGTCAGGATCATCGATGAACTTGTAGATAAGTATAACCTGACCTGATAAATACAAATTTTTTAAGATGTAAAATTTCGGAACTGTCCTGTTTCATCGGGCAGTTCCGTGAAGCTTTAAAAGAATAATTTTTCGGAGGTGGGGAGATGAATTCTTCTGAAAAAAAATCTAAGCTTACGCTTAGGCTTACTTTGCTTACTTTTGTTCTTGTTCCTTTAATTATTTCTGCAGTTCTTATCAGTCTCATTTCCATTAACAAAAGTGAAAATGAATTAAAGGATTATACCTATAATTCAATGGTTCAGGTCATTGATAATGTAGGTTCTTCTTTTGATACCATTGTTACCAAGAATGAAGAGATACTCAAAGCTTATTCAACTGCCCCGATCCTTAAGGAAGCTTTGTATAATCGTGATGATCCCGAGATTCAGGCAAGAGCACAGCAGTACACTCTGGATTTTTATTCACACCTTGAAGGCTGGGAAGGCCTGTACCTTGCTGACTGGGAATCCGGAGTTCTGACTCATCCTTCCGAAGCGGTTATAGGTGTTCATTTCAGAGAAGGAGATGGACTTGTCGCTCTTCAGAATGCCATGCTTAATGCTGACAACGGTATCTATAATACCGGTATCATTACAAGCCCTGCTTCCGGACAGATCATTATGTCCATGTATGCTCCCATTTTTGATAACGGCAAGCCTATCGGATATGTAGGCTGCGGTTTCTATGTAAATAACATCGCAGAAAAGATCTCCAATGTTAATGACCTCGGTCTTGAGAGTGCTTATATCTATTATGTTGATGCGGTCGGAACCATGCTTCATCATCCCGACCCCGATAAGATCGGTAATCCCGTTGAAAATGATGCTGTTAAGGGACTTGTTGAAAGACTTGCTAATGGTGAACATCCCGATCCCGATATCATTATTTACGAGTACAAAGGAAAGACAAAATATGCCGCATATTATGTCGGTGCCAACGAGGCATATATTACGGTTCTTACAGCCGATGAAAACGATGTGCTTTCAGGTATCAACAGTACCACCAAGCTTATAATGATCATATGTGCGGTATGTATTGTGATCTTCACTGTTGTTGCATTGTTTGTTGAAAGACTGATTTCTTCACCTCTTGTTGCAATTTCAAAGTCACTTGATGAACTCAGTACAGGTAACGTTTCGGCTGATTGCAAGACCAATACTCATATCAGGGAAACCAGAACGATACTTGATTCGTTCCATTCGCTCAGAAATGCACTTTCAACTTCCATGACATCGGTTAAGTCTACAGCCGATGAACTCAACGGTTCTATTGTTGATGTTGATGAGATGACCGGAAACAATGTAGAATCTATTTCCCAGATCAACAGTGCTGTAAATGAAGTTGCCGAGACTTCACAGTCTGTTGCCGAAAATGCACAGAATATGGCTGAGAAGGCTGCGGAGCTTGGAGAGAACATTGAAGTTCTTTCCAACAATGTAAGCATTCTCCATGATGCATCCGAAACTATCAGAAATGCGAATAATGATGCTTCTGACTGCATGAACTCTGTTTACAGAGGCTCTAAGGAATCCGTTGATGCAATGGATGAGATTGCAGAGAAGATCAAAGAAACCAACGAAGCGATCGAGAATATCGGAACTGCTATCCAGGCCATCGAATCCATTGCTTCACAGACCAACCTTCTTTCACTCAACGCTTCTATCGAGGCAGCAAGAGCGGGAGAGTCCGGACGAGGATTTGCGGTTGTTGCTGATGAGATCAGAAGCCTTGCAGATTCATCCGCTGAATCCGCAAAAGAGATCAAAGCAATCATTGAGAATGTCATTGCTCTTTCCAAGAAGACCGTCGATATTTCAAATCGCGTTTATGACGTTATCAAGAATGAGCAGGCAGATATCGAAAAGGCTCAGGAAAGATTCAATGTTCTTTCCGATTCCGTCGAAGCTTCCATCTCGGAGATCGAGACCATCAGGAATATGACCGGAACTCTCGATCAGATCAAGAATGAGCTTACTAATTCCACTACTGAGCTTGGTGCAATATCCCAGGAACTCGGTGCATCCGCTCAGGAAGTTGCGGCATCCTGCCAGACTGTTACAGACTCCTGTACCGATACCCAGAATTCCACCGCTCAGATGCGTAAGATGAATGAGGATATGAGCCAGGCAATCTCATTCTTCAGGCTATAATATCAAGTGTTTTTAAATGGGGCAGCCACCTACGGTTGCCCCATTTTTTATATACATTGACAGGGCAGTGTGCTAAAATAAATGTGTATGTGTATGTGAATTTTGCATAACAGTCATTATTAAATTTTATGGAGAAAAATCATGAGTTCTTCTGAAGATTATCTTGACAGTTTGCTCAGATCGATGGGAGTTCCCGCAGAGCTTGCATCCCCTACCAAAGCTGCATCAAAACCCGAACAAAAGGAGCCTGAAAAACAGGATTCCATAGTTCCCGATGCTGTTTTTACAGATGATTCCCTGTCCGAGGAACCCGAAAAGGAAGAACCGGAAACTGCAGAACCCGTTGCCGCAACAGGTATAGATGAGCATTTTTCTGATATTCTTTCAGAAGATTTTTCAGCATCTGCAGCTGAGGCAATCTCTGAAGAACCTGTCTCGGAAGAGCCTGTTTTACCCGAAGCACCTGTTACAGATGAACAGGTTTTAACTGAGGAACCTGTTTCTGAGATCGCTGTAGAACAAGAAGCTGTAGCAGAAGAGGTTCAGATGTCTCTTGATGATCTGGACCTTGATTCACTTCTGAAAGAAGTAGATGATATAGAACCTGTAGCAGAGGAACCTGCAGCTGAAGAACATGTAATCGATGATTCTCCTTTAATTGATAATCCTGTGATCGATATTCCCGAGGAGGCACCTGCAGAGGAGATTGTTATTGATGAAACTCCTGCAGAGGAAGCTCCCGTAGAGATCGATCATTCCGCAGATATTCCGGATCTTGAAGCCATCATTAACGAAGATCCCGCTGCATCTGATATTCATATTGATTCTGCACCTTCACTTGAGATCCCCGATGATGATCTGAGCGGTGAAACAGATCTCACCGATCTTATGAATGATCTCATGAAACAGATCGAACCCAAAGCAGAAGAAACTTCCGATGCAGAACCTGAGATAACACCAGAGCCTGAGCCTATGCCCGAAGCTGAGGCGGAGCCCGAGATTTCTCTTGAGCCCGAACCCATGCCCGAACCCGAGCTTGCTACCGGCGGTGATGATCTTGATGCACAGCTTGCGGCACTTCTCAGTGAAAGCGGAATATCGCTCGATGAAAACGACAATCTTGAAATAAATACATCTGCAGCTTCTGAATCCGGAGACAGCAAAAAGTTCGAAGATTCTGATTCTTCAGATGATTCCGATGTTGCCGATTTTGATCTCGATGCCGAACTTGCAGAGCTCATGAAGGAAGAGAACGAATCTGCAGATCTTCCCGGAGAAGATGATATTGAAGCTCTTCTTAACAAAGCTAAAGCAGAAGGCCTTGCCGAAGATCACGACAGATCCGAGATGAGCCTCGATGAACTGCTTGCTGCAGACAGCGGTTCTGCTTCTGATATCGGTGCACTTCTTGATAAGAACGACAACAACGAGGCAGTCGGTGAGGAGATAGAAGCTCTTCTTAACGGAACCGATGATGCCGAGATGCCCGATGTGCTCGGTGAAGAAGCCGAAGCTGAGCCTGTTCTCGATAAGGCCGCTGAGAAAAAGCGTCTTCGCGAAGAAAAGAAAGAAGCCAAGAGAAAAGCCAGGGAAGAAAAAGCAAGACTCAAAGCCGAAGCAAGAGAAGCCAAGAAAGCTAAGAAGCTTGGAGAAACCGTCGGTGAAGAAAACGTCATCTCCAATGAGAATGCCGAAAATGCCGATATGTCCGATGTAGATGCACTCCTGGCCGGTGCTGCAGAAGCTGCTGCAGAAGTTAAGAATGCAGCTGCAGCATCTATTGACGAATCTGTATCTGTTTCCGATGACGTTCTTTCAGATGCACTTACTTCCGAAACATCTGAGGAACCCGCAGCCGAAAGTTCGCCTCTTGATGAAACGGATTCACTCCTTGCAGAGATCATGGGCGGATCCTTTGATGAAGAAGAATCTGAGGAAATCCCGATTGAGAAAGCTTTTGACATTTCTTCTTCCGATGCTTCAAGTGAAGAGCCCGAAGTCGATCCCTTAAGTGAGATCAGGGATCTTGATGCCGAGAAGAAGCCTGAAAAGAAGAAAGGCCTTATCTCCAAGATCCTCGATATGCTTACCGAGACAGATGAGGAGGATGAAGGCTCTTCAAGAGAGATCAAGCTTTCCGAAGAGAATGCTACCGTCCTTGAAGAACTCGACGCCGAGGGCGAAGGCGGCAAGGGTAAAAAGAAGAAAAAGAAAAAAGGCAAGAAGGACAAGAACGCCGAAGCTGCCGAGATGGATGGCGTAGGCGAAGAGGTAGACGGAGAGGCCAAGAAGGGCAAGAAGAAAAAGGAAAAGAAGCCCAAGAAAGAAAAGGCTCCCGCAGAGGATGAGAAGCCTTCAAAGAAGCTCAACAAGAAGAAGGTATTTGCTGTATTTGCATTCTGCATAACTGTTCTTGTTGCCGTTCTTATAGTATCGAACCTCATGGGTTCATATACTGTTAAGCGTGAAGCAAGACAGGCATACAGCGAGGGCGATTACCAGACTGCATACCAGGATCTTTTCGGTCAGGATCTTAATGAATCCGATCAGATCATTTTCAAAAAATCCGAATGTATCTTAAGGATCAGATTGTGGCAGAGAGAATACGATCTTCTTAAAGAAGAATCGGATGTTAAGGCTCTCGATTCACTTATCCAGACCGTAAACAGATATCCCGGATTATATGCATCCGCAGTTCAGTGGGGATGCCTCGATGAAGTTGAGCCCATCTATCAGCAGCTTGTCGGAGAGCTTCAGTCCGGATTCGGATTGACCGAGGAACAGGCAAAAGAGATCGCAATGATCAAGAACGACGTCGATTACACCAGGGCTGTCTATGATGTTGTTAAAGGTATGTACGGTGCTGATCCCGAGCCTGAACCTGAACCGGAACCCGAGCCTGAGCCCGATCCCCTTCAGGATGTGATCCCCGGTGAAGAAGATCCCGGATCTGATATTGTATTTGTTAATCCCTAAGGAGCCGTAATGATTGCTGTAGTTGATTATGATGCAGGAAATGTAAAAAGCGTTGAGAAGGCACTTGATAAGCTCGGAGCAAATCATGTTCTGACTTCCGATCCAGAAATCATCAAAAATGCCGATTCCTGTATTTTGCCCGGCGTCGGAAATTTCGGCGACTGTATGGATAAATTAAGATCGAGAGGATTGGACGTATCCCTCAGGGAATTTGCAGCATCAGGAAAGTGCTTCCTCGGTATATGCGTAGGTCTTCAGCTTTTATTTGATGAAAGCGAAGAATCACCCGGAGTAGAGGGTCTCGGTATTCTTAAGGGTAAAGTCAAAAAGTTCGATTCCTCCGATGAGATCAAGGTTCCCCAGATAGGCTGGAACGATGTCACATCGGTAAAAGGAAGACTTTTTGAAGGCATAGATGAGGGAACGTTCTTTTACTTTGTTCATTCATATTATCTTGATGCCGAAGATAAAAACATTGTTACATCCAAAACTTCTTACGGTATCGATTACGATTCATCCGTCGAATCGGGTAACGTTTTTGCAACCCAGTTCCATCCCGAGAAGAGTTCGGATGCAGGCATGAAAGTACTTACCAATTTCCTTAAGATCGCCGGAGAAATATAATGCTCACAAAACGAATAATCCCCTGCCTTGATGTAAAGGACGGAAGAGTTGTAAAAGGAATAAAATTCTTAAATCTCAAGGATGCAGGTGACCCCGCAGAGACCGCAGCCGCATATGACAAGCAGGGTGCGGATGAAGTGGTCTTTCTTGACATAACCGCATCAGCGGATTCGCGTGATACACAGCTTTCATGGGTAAGGGATGTAGCTGCCACATTATTCATTCCTTTTACCGTAGGCGGTGGTATCAGGACCACGGATGATTTCAAGGCTATCCTTCGTGAAGGTGCCGACAAGATTGCTGTTAATTCCGCAGCTCTGATGAATCCGGATCTTATCTCTGACGCTGCAATGAAATTCGGTTCACAGTGCGTTGTTCTTGCAATGGACGCCAAGAGAATCGAAGGAACCGATCACTGGACCGTCTATAAAAACGGCGGAAGAGTCGACATGAACATTGATGCGGTCGAGTGGGCTATCAAAGCCGAAAAGCTCGGTGCGGGTGAGATTCTTCTTACTTCGATGGATGCCGACGGAACAAAGGCAGGCTATGATCTTGAACTTACCAAAGCAATCGCATCAAGTGTAAATATTCCCGTTATCGCTTCGGGTGGTGCCGGAAGCTGCAAGGACTTTTACGATGCGATCGAAGTCGGTGCATCAGCCGTTCTTGCCGCATCCTTATTCCACTACAAGGAACTTGAGATCAGGGAAGTCAAAGAATATTTAAAGGAACGCTCTGTCAGCGTCAGACTGTGATATGTCCGTAATTGATAATGACTGGCTGCCTTTCATGTCAGCCGAGTTCGGCAAGGAATATTATAAAAAGCTCTATTCTTTCATCGTTAAAGAGTATCAGTCCCAGACTGTTTATCCTCCCAAGGACGATGTCTTAAGAGCGTTTAATCTTACTCCGCTTTCAGAAGTAAAGGTTGTCATCCTGGGTCAGGACCCATATCACGAACCGGGCCAGGCTCACGGTCTTTCTTTTTCCGTAAAAAAAGGAATCCAGAAACCGCCTTCACTTGAAAACATATATAAAGAGCTCAACACCGATCTGGGATGCACCATTCCTCAGAGCGGCGATCTTACTTATTGGGCAGAGCAGGGTGTTCTTCTGTTGAATTCTCTGCTTACCGTAAGGGCACATCAGGCATTTTCGCATAAGGGAATGGGATGGGAACAGTTCACGGATGCCGCTATTAAAGCCGTCGCATCGCAAGACAGACCGATTGTGTATATTTTATGGGGCTCCGCTGCAAGATCCAAGAAGGTGTTCATCACCAATCCGAAGCATCTTGTGATCGAATCCGCACATCCGAGTCCTCTTTCAGCATACAGAGGATTCTTCGGAAGCAGACCCTTTTCAAAATGTAATGATTATCTGTCGGCAAACGGCATCACGCCTATTGACTGGCAGATCAGAGATTAAGGAGTATTTATGAAAAAAGCATTTATCACCAAAGAAAAAGCAGAAGAGATCGCAAAAGTAATTCCCACTCCTTTTCATATTTATGATGAAAAGGGAATGAGAGATAATTTTGAAGCGGTTAAGAAGGCATTTGCCTGGAACCCCGGATTCAGGGAGTATTTTGCGGTTAAGGCTAACCCCAATCCTTTCATTCTTTCGATCTTAAAAGAGTATGATTGCGGTACCGACTGCTCATCACTTACCGAGCTTCAGATAAGCAAAGCTCTTGATTTTGACGGTGCACATATCATGTTTTCTTCGAATGATACTCCTTTCGAAGAGTATGAATATGCATGCAAGATCGGTGCAATAATCAACCTTGATGATATAACCCATATCGATTTCTGTGAGCAGGCATGCGGAGGAAAGCTTCCCGAGACCATGAGCTGCAGGTTCAATCCCGGTGGAGTATTTACTCTTTCAAACGGCATCATGGATAACCCCGGCGATGCAAAGTACGGCATGACCAGGGAACAGATAGCCGAAGCTTATAAGATCATGATGAGCAAGGGAGTTAAGCATTTCGGAATCCATGCATTCCTTGCAAGCAATACTGTTACCAATGAATACTACGGAAAACTTGCAGGACAGCTTTTCGAGCTTGCAATCGAACTGAAAAAAGAGACCGGAGCCGATATCAGGTTCATCAACCTTTCCGGCGGCGTAGGAATCGCATATAAGCCGGACCAGACTCCCAATGACATTGCTGTAATCGGTGAGAACGTTCACAAGGTTTACGATGAGATTCTCGTTCCCGCAGGAATGGGTGACATTGCTATCTATACTGAGATGGGTAGATTCATGATGGCTCCTTACGGTGCACTTGTCACCAGAGCTATCCACGAAAAGCATATTTACAAGGAGTACATCGGTGTTGATGCATGTGCCGCCAATCTTATGAGGCCTGCGATCTACGGTGCATATCATCATATCACCGTACTCGGAAAGGAAGACGCACCCTGCGATCACGTATACGATGTAACCGGTTCCCTTTGCGAGAACTGCGATAAATTTGCAATAGACAGGGAGCTTCCCAAGATAGATATGGGAGATCTTCTTTTCATTCATGATTCCGGTGCTCACGGATATTCCATGGGTTATAACTACAACGGAAGACTCAGAAGTGCCGAGGTTCTTCTTCAGTCTGACGGATCCTTCAAGAAGATAAGAAGGGCAGAGACTCCCATGGATTACTATGCAACCTTTGATGAGTTCGATATTTACAAGAAGCTCGAAGCTGAGAATAAATAACTCGTTCTTGCATTCGGAGGACACTTTATGAGATATCCCAAGTTTATAAATGAAGGTGACCGGATAGGATTTCCCGCACCTTCATTCGGATGCAATGTAGATCCGTATCTGACCTGTTTTAATGAAGCACTGAAATACTTTGAAAACAGCGGATTTAAGATAAATCCCGGACCCAATTCGACATCCGGCCTTGGCGTAGGTATCAGTAATACTCCCGATAAATGTGCGGATGAGCTTATGAAGATGTATGTTTCCGCCGAAAATAATGCACTTATCTCATGCGGTGGCGGAGAGCTTATGTGCGAAATACTTGAGCACATGGACTTCGATGCATTGAAGAAAGCCGAGCCCAAGTGGTTCATGGGTTATTCCGATAATACCAATTTTCTATTCCCTCTGGTCACACTTTGCGATACAGCCGGCATTTACGGACGCTGTGCTGACGCATTCGGTCTCGGGGAAGTTCACTGTGCCGTTCTTGACGGATTTGATATCATGCGCGGAAAGCTGAATAAGGTGCATTCATATGATATGTACCAGCTTGAATCACTTAGATCTGAAGAGGATCCCAGAGCGCCCTATAATCTTACCGAAGTCTCACTTAAAACGGTTTATGACGGTAAGGCGCTTTACCCTGCTGGTGAGTTCAAGGGAGAATTATCCTTCTCCGGAAGACTTCTTGGCGGTTGCACGGACTGCCTTGTGAATCTTATCGGAACCGAGTTTGAAGATGTCCGGGGATTCTGTGAAAGATATGCTTCCGACGGAATAATATGGTGCCTGGAGAGCTGTGATCTTAATGTTTTCGAGATAAGACGCGCTATGTGGCATTTTGAAAAAGCCGGATGGTTCAAAAAGGGTCTTATTAAGGGATTTATGATAGGAAGACCTGGTAACGGTGCTGAGGTTCTGAACCTTGATCATATTAATGCCGTAATGCCTTATATTGAGAAATATGATTGTCCCGCAGTCATAGATTGCGATCTCGGTCATCTGCCTCCCGCAATGCCCATGGTATTCGGAAGTATCGGTCATATAACTGTTTCCGGAAATGACGTTGAATTGGAAATGGAATTTGCGTAATATACACCTTTGTGATATATTACCTTTTGCGTCCGCTTTCGGACACTCTATAAGTCGGCATGTCGGAATTGGTAGACGAAGCAGACTCAAAATCTGCCGCGGGCGACTGTGTGTGGGTTCGAGTCCCACTGCCGGCAGACAATGAAAAACAGGAGAGGGCATAAATGCCCGCTCCTG
>JAEEGL011182621.1_pt1 | contig 12205 bp, 11 predicted proteins | sample 9134231 | NCBI WGS metagenome assembly JAEEGL01 (sample SAMN16246548, study PRJNA631951) | gut metagenome | biome: gut microbiome; feature: rumen; material: fiber-attached | host: Bos | place: Iran: Karaj | collected 2018-10
CTCTCTTATTTTGCCACCCACGGATTATATGTCCCCTTCTCCAGAATGTCAGCAATACGTTCACAGGCGTGGCCATCACCATACGGATTGCAGGCATGGCTCATTTTCTCGTACTCCTCCCGGTTTTCCAGCAGTAGCTTAAAAGTAGAGTATATCGTCTCCTCGTTTGTTCCTACAAGTTTCAACGTTCCCGCGTCCACACCTTCCGGACGTTCGGTAGTGTCTCGCATTACGAGAACCGGCACACCATAACTCGGGCACTCTTCCTGGATTCCGCCGGAATCAGTAAGACAGAGGAAGGATCTGGCTTCAAAGTTGTGGCAATCAAAAACCTCAATCGGTTCAATGATATGAATCTGCTTGCAGTCGCCTAGTTCCTCGTCGGCAGCCTGACGGACAACCGGGTTCATATGAATAGGGTAAACCGCCTTGCATTCTGGATGCTCATCAAGCACTCGGCGTATAGCCCGGAACATGTGGTGCATTGGCTCTCCGAGGTTCTCTCGGCGATGCGCTGTGATGAAAATGAGCTTCCCATCTCCAATCCAGTCAAGCTCCGGATGAGTGTAATCCTCTTTCACTGTGTGCTGCATGGCATCTATAACTGTATTGCCTGTGATATAGATGTTCTCAGGATTCTTACCCTCAGCTTTCAGGTGATCTGCCGCAAGCTGAGTCGGTGCAAAATTGTACTTGCTCACAATGCCAACAGCTTGCCGGTTGAATTCTTCCGGATAGGGGGAGTAGATGTTATATGTACGGAGTCCAGCTTCAACATGGCCAACAGGTATCTGAAGATAGAAACAGGCAAGAGCCGTCACAAAAGTCGTAGATGTATCCCCGTGGACGAGGACAACATCTGGCTGCACTTCCTCCAACACCTCTTTGATTCCGTTCAGGATGTTCGTGGTAATATCGAACAGCGTCTGTCTGTCCTTCATGATATTCAAATCGTAATCCGGGACAACGCCAAATGTCTTCAGGACTTGATCCAGCATCTGCCTGTGCTGCGCCGTTACGCACACGACGACCTCAAGACCTGTTCTCTTCTTCATTTCGTTTACCAGCGGACAAATCTTGATAGCCTCTGGTCTCGTCCCGAATACGGTCATGATTTTACGTTTCATATTCTTACCTCTTTTTTGTTACACTTTGCATGTTTAAAAATACCGCATTAGTATATATTGCGGTCTTATGAAATCCTTCAGCGACTTTGTCTATCCACTTCATTCAGCTTGCCTTGATTCCACATACCCTATCAAAAATAAGATTCTTAAAGAAATATTTCGGATATCTCATTTCATCTTATTGATTGTTTTGAAACAATCCACGATTCGTTTTCGGTTCAAAAGCAGCATCACAGAAAGATATACTGCATAGCAGATAATTAGAACAAAGACAGACGAATCCACAATAGAGTACAACGGCTTCTTGAGCATATAGCAACCGGCGCCAACAATTACCATTTCAACAGCAACTATCGCCATTTCTTTCCAATTGAAGAGATTAAAGATACTTGTTTGTATTTCTTTTCCGCCGAGCCCGAGCAACACTATTACTAGGCCAAAAGTAATAATCAGCGTCGCGATAGCCGGTCCCAAAATTCCGAACAGCTTAAATAGTATTATATTCAAAACGAAATTTGCTCCTAGAGCACTCAAAGAACATATCATTAATACTTTTGACTTTCCCTTTGCCGTCAAAATCAGCGATGTATTTGCAAACTTTATCATGTCAACAAATAGATAAACTATGAATACAGCTAAACCGGGTAAATACTTGGGATCATATAGGAATAGCATAGCTTCTCTTGCATTGATGACGACTCCAAATGCCACAAGCCAAGTCGCAACATAACCAAGTCTCAAATACGCCTTAAATGTTGTTTGTGCTTTTACATAGTCTCCCGATGCAATTTGCCGAGTCACAATAGGAACAAGCACTGTGATAAATGACTGTGTAATCAAATCAAAAGGTAGGAGCTTAGCTGCATTCGTATATATCGCCAGAGTAGCCGTATCCGAAAAGAAGCTGATAACATATTTGTCAATATCCCTAGCAAGTTCATTTGTCAGAACGTAAATTGCCATAGGTATGCTAAAGGCCATTATAGGCTTCAACAATGATCTATCAAACTGCTTGATTGTTATTCTAAAGTTGCTTCTGCTAAACGCCCACATGAAATATATCACCTGAGCAACATCCAGCAATAACAAGATAAAGAATATCGTTCTTATACTTTTTGTTATATAACACGCAACCAGAACAATGAATAACCGAGCGACTGAGATAATGAAGTTACGTCCTGCAATCAGTTTTGCACGACCAATCGAGACAAACAATACTTGCAGCATGGGAATTAAATTCTGGAGCAATGGAAGCCATGCAGCAAGATACAGGATCTTTTTCAGGTCCTCATTTTTAAAGTATTTTACCAAAGGAATCTGGATGATAATAATAATCAGCGCACAAAGCAATCCGATAAAATACTGTATAGAGAAAATTGTCCCGACGTACCTCTCCTTATCCTCTTCGTCAGCTGCTGCGTTATAAAAATAATTAACTGCATTTGTCAGACCTAAGATCGAGATTGAGGTCGCTGTCGTTACGATGAGCATTGCCTGTGAATAAGTACCGTATTCATGTAGAGAGAAATGAATTGACAGTAGCTTTGTAACAAGCAAACCCAGAACAGCTGTCACCACTCTAACAAAAGTAAGCAATATAGAATCAGAAGCTGCTCCATTATGCTTTCCTGAAAACAAACGTAACTTTGCGGTCATTGTTTTCACCTAAGTTTCTTTTTTATCCTGACAATAATTACTTTAAGCTTTGTAACAAAAGAATCGTATCTATTGATGATGCCTATTGATGGCAATTTACAAGCAGATTCAATTCCGCATTTAACTATTTGTTTGCTGAAATGTGTTCTATTAAAACGCGCCTTTAAAGGCTTATTAATTGCCGTTTGATGAGTTGATATATTGATCGGTACATCTTTATATTGGAACTCATCTGCTATGTCATTTACAATACTTTTTCCTTTTGAGGTAAGCACTATTATTGAAGAAACTCCATGTTCGTTGTATGTATCCATTCCCGGAACGGCCACATGAAAATCTCCTATAAGAAGATCGGCGGAAAAACGGTTTTTTTTGAATACACATACATTACATGCAGGTCTTTTGAAAAACAAAAACGCCGTGTTATATATTGATTGATCAAATCTTTCGATATGACGATTTTGATTTGCAAACGATGCGTTAATATAATACGGTTTCCATTTCCCATCTTTTTTGTATCTAACAGAAAAGCTTTCTAATGAGGAATTGTATTTGTTTTCTAATAATTCGCAATACTGTCTATGCACCATCTCTGACGTTGGGCCATGACACACAAGTGAAATAATATACAAATTTTCATGGTTTCCAACATAATTATTAACTGCAGCGCAGTCACAGGGAGTTCCGATAAATAGGACTGGTATTCCGTTCATCGCATCGTTTTTTACCATGCGATAGATGCTATCTTTTCTTGATTGAACATATTTAGATGTTTTTAGTTTGAACAATTCATCAAACTTATCTACTCTAATATACTCAACGCTCTTGTAATCTGAACTGTATGAAGCACCATAAACTACGCCGCCAATTTTTATAATCTTTTTGGCTGCAACAGTTGCAAACCCTCCAGATGATGAACTTACTATCTCGTCTTCATTCTTTGCCCATCCAGCGTAAGAACATATGTATTCAGACTGTATGTCGCATACATGTTTTATTGGACATACTTTCTCGCACAAATGGCAACCAATGCATGAATCATTGTTTTCGATTGCCGGATAGTAAAAACCTTCAGCATTTTTCTTAATGGAGATAGTACCATTAGGGCAGACTTGGGAGCATAGTTCGCACCCACAGCAATCGTGTTCATTTGCGTATAGTTTTTCAGTGGTCATTTTATTCATTGAGAGCTCTCTCCAAATAATTCAATGAATGAATCCTACGATTTTGTAATTCTCTATTCACAATATCATAATCGATATCCGTTATTTCTATGTGGTCAGAATTATACTCTGTCACAAGACGATCTTGTAGCTTCCAAGTATTTAGGATATTATCAATTCTTGAATTTCTTGAATCCGAACTGTCAGTTGCGTGCCGATAAAACACATAAAAATTCTTCTCATTAATTATGGAAAACGCGATGCCATGGAATGAATCCGTCATAATATAATCTGCATTTCTTATCAGGTTTACAAATCTCTCTGGGGATGCCCCACTTATAACCTCATCAGCATATGTCAAATCTATATCTGAAACACTTTCATCGCTTAGGATGCTTATTACTTTGTAACCATGTTCTTTTGATATTTTTGAGGCGATCTCCTTTGATTTACAATTGTTGCCAATAAAATAGCAGAGAACATATGGCTCTGAAATCTCTCTTTCCGCTGGTATTAATGACTCCCATGTTTCTTTTTCTATCAAATAGGTCGGATCTAAAACGACTTCAACTCTTTTTGTGCAGAGCTCTTCTATGATCTTTTTTCCCTGTTCTTCACGAACGCTTATATAATCAAATCTATCTAAAAATTGACGCGCGCTACTTTTACAATAAAATGGATATTTGGATACACCCACGCTTGTAGCATATGAGATTTTCCGCACATTATCTGGAACAAATCGAAGAGTGCGTAAATTCCCAAATACGCATTCAGGAAGCCATAGTTGATCTGATCCAACTATTACTGCATCAAAATGTGAACCGTATTCAACAAGTTCGTCGTATCCTTTACAGAGATGTATATCATGTAAATGCTTTTCAGCAAATCTCAATGCTTCCCTTTTTCTTTGTTCTATATTTCGTTTATGTTCAGAATCAAGATTTATCTTCTTTTTAAATTTGTTTTCAAATTTTCTCTTTGCAATTACAGCCATATCTGCTATAAGTCCAAGGGATAAATGTATGCCTTTTAAACCATCCCGCTTATACCCGATGATTTCAGTATGATATCCCATGCTATCTAGGACATATTGAGTAGCATAGGCTTGTAACAACATTCCATAGTTATTACCTTCATAGACAATGCTTAATCCAATTTCCATTTTCTGTTCCTCGTTCATTCATATTGTTCGTTAGTCTTTATATTTACGGTATCAATTGAAATCTTACAAAAAGCAACTGCTAGAACAAGTTCGAAAACAAATTCCATATTAAATAACATGCTTAAAAAGAAGATCATAATCATAATGACTATTAGTGGATATATAGTACCCTGTCTTTTCTTTTCCCAAATAGTCTTTGAGCAGTAAACTATGGGAGTCCAGAACACAAATGTCCCCAAAATACCAAATATAGCTGGGAAGTCAATATATGTATTATGTGGGACTCTAAACATAAACCCTGATTCGATACCCGTTCCGAATAGGAATCTTAAAGGATTTTCCCACCAAAAATTTAAATAACTACTCCATATAGATAGTCGCCCCGTTGATAAATCGGATGTTCCTTCAGTACTTGGTGATAACAATCTTTCCAACACAAATGAGAAAACGCTAATCCTCCCTGAAAAAACAAATACCGCACCTATTATAATTGCTATACTAAAAATTGATAAATGAAAATACTGGCGGTCCTTTGCTAATATGAATATTACAAATCCGGTTACTACTACTAGCATCAGAAAGAAAGATTTACTGCCAGTCATAGCCCCCATAATTGCTGTAAAAGCGTAAATTGAATAGAATAGAACATTATTGATTCGCTTCTTCGAGAACAACACAGCACACAAGATGATGCAAAGTATTAAATGAATTGAATAGTAATTCGGATCACCCCAGAGTCCACTAAATCGTGTTATTCTTGTAAATCCAACGCTGTCAGAATACTTCATAGCTGTAGATTTGTATGAAACATATTCCAACATATTTGGTATTCTATCACGCAAAAGAGATACAATGCTTCCAAAAATCACGCCAGAAGCATAGCTCAAAGTTACCTTATCAATATTATCGCTATTGATTGATTGTCCCAGTAGATAAAACATAAGCGGGATAATAATAATCTTTATGCCTGATGTGATATCAGATCCTGTTCCCGGAATGATATATGCAACCATGACAACCCATGATATTAGAAACTTTGAGCCTATCCTTCGACAAGAAATCAGCATCCTTACAATATATATCAATTCAAGATATGTATATAACGATGTCCCTCCCGCATATAACTTAAAAATCGGGCAAATACCAAGCCAAGCAAACATCAAATAACATGTATTTTCAGGCTTGGTTAAACATATCATTAGAATTGAATATGCAAAAGCTACATACATTATCGGGCGAACAGCAACTCCTGCTACAATGAGAAGAAAGCCAACAGAAATTGCAGCGATCAATTTCCATTCAACTTTTTTTTGCATATAATTCACTCAACAGAGACCCCCATTGTTTTCCAATTACTCCTACATCGTACTGTTCGGCTGTTCTACGGCTTTTTTCTGACATTTCTGTACGTCTTTCCTCATCTGCCATCATCTCAATTATCGATTGAATCATTGAGTCATTACTTTTCCAATCACACAGAAAACCGTTCACTCCATTTTCAATTATTTCACTAGGTCCTGTCTGAATGTCAAAGCTGATTAACGGCAACCCATTGGCTGCTCCTTCAAGAAGTGTCATCGGAAAACCTTCATAATCAGAAGTCATGACTAAAAAGGAATACTCTGAGTACAGGTCGTAAAGATTACTTACCTGTCCTTTCAATACTACTTTGTTGCCTAGCTTCAATCGTTTAATCTTATCTTGTATTTCACTTTTTTGCGGTCCATCGCCGTAGACATCCCACTGCCAATCACTATTATTCTTTAATACCTGATATGCTATATCAACTAATCGTAAAATGTTCTTTTGTGGGTTCAATCGGCCGACCGTAATAATCTTTTTACTATGTTTATTGTATTCTGGCCTTTTAAGAAGTAACTTCGGATCTATAGGATTATATATCTGCCGATTATTTCTGATAGGAAAACGATCATTATATGCTTTTAATGCAAACTTAGTCAAAAGTACATTGCAAGCAGAGTTCGTAGCACCGATTTTTCTACAAATATCTTGAAAGCGAAATTCTGTTTTTGTATAAGGGCTTGTATGCTCCCAGCATATATATTTTATTCCGACTTTCTTAGATGCCAAAAAAGCTAATGGATAAAAAATCTCACCGCATGCGATAATTATCTCTATCTGATTGTCTGATAATTGTTTGCTTAATCTACTTACTGCACCATTTAGCGCAATTGCTTTAGTCATCGAAATTGGCACATCATATAGCACTTCTTTCACACATTTTGGATTGATTTTATATTGAGGTGTACCATTACGTTCGTAAAACACACTAAGTAAAATATTATAACCAGATTCTGAAAGCTCATTAGTTAGAATTGATACCACTCTACCTATTCCGCCGTTTGTGGAGAATCCATTACATAGAAAACAAATATTCACTTCAAAACCTCCACACTTCACATAAACCGTAGAATACAAACAATCGCGATTATCAATGTTGTAATTGCTAACCATCCAGCGACTAACAACACTTTTGCTTTTTTGTTTCTTCTTGCAATAAACTTCAGCTTTTGGTATGAATACACTAATCCTTTGACTTTTGAATCCCAATTAATCAGTGATTGTATAGCTTTTGCTTCAGGCAAAGGTTCTACGATTGCAAGTTCCGATTCTCTTGTATATATCAATTCTTGATTATTTGTGACTGATTTTATTGCTTCTTTTAGTTTATTCATCTTTTCAACAGATTTAACTGGGTCATCAGGATTCGCCGCCCATTCTAATAACGAAAATGAATGCAAAAAGAGAGTTACCACCACAGGGAACGCCTGCTTAGTTATTTGATTAAATGCATATCGTAATTCTCCAGGCATCATACTCTCTACATCAACCTTGTCATACCGTGAATATCCACATAATCCTATGCTTCTATGCATCGTGACAGGGAATTCAATAAGATTCTTATATCTAACAGGAGAGTTCACCGTTATCGGAGGTTCTATTTTACACCATTTCTGGCCATAGTATTCTGAGAAATCATATTTATATCCTAATTCGTTAAGTATATCGAGAGTATCTCTATTAGCACTATACTTTCCGGCACGAAATGATATTGGCTTCTTTCCAACAATTTTTTCATATAGTGCTGTGCACTTCTTGATGATCTGTTCCTGTTCTTCATATGTATACTCCCAGAGAAATAACCTGTTTTTGTCTGCCATATGATCAGGATGGATATGTACGCCAATATCATGTCCTCTAGAAAGAATACAGTCAGCGACCTGTCTTATCTTTTCCTCTCCGTAATCCCATGCCTCCGCAAAATCCAAGAAAAAGAGTATGTGTACACCAACAGTTTCAAACTCTTCCATGATTCGTTCAATACCATATTTACCGTCTTTGGTATTTCCCCATATAAGCTTGTCAACTGGGTCTTTTCCTTTGTGGCCTTCGGTATCTATTGTTACTATGACCTTTTGCATCATACTCTTCGCCTCATGATTCTTGTTCTACGATTTTAGTCATTTCCTTAATCTTTCCAATGGAATCCAAATCCAATTTCTGATTCTGACACCCTTCAACTATTTCACTATAGAATTTTTTGTCATCTTTGAGTCGTTTCAACGCTTCTACTAATTCACTCTTACCCTTGTGACTTACGCTTACGCCGACGCCCCATTCCCTGACAAGTTCTTCCAGATATGTTCCTTTCGCCACAATAATTGGCAACTCACACAGAATGGATTCATAAAGCTTATTGGGAAGAGCAATTCTTACATTTGGATTATCGGCATCATATACCGCAAAAACGCAATCGACCATCCCATACAGTCCGGCAATCTGACTGTTATAATCATACCGTCCTGTGAACGATACATATTCTTTTCCTTTACAGTACACCTGTATTTCTTCATAATCGGAAGAAGTCCCACCTGCTCCAGCAAACAGTACTTTGCAACCGACTTCACCCGCAGCATCAACCAGAATCTTCATCTGTTGGAGATAACGAATTCCCCCGATGAATCCAACAGTAAACTCGCCATCATGTTTTTTATAGTTCGTAAATACCTCTGGATCCGGAGCATTGGGTATAAACAACATTTGTTCCTTACTAATCAATGTGTTGTAGTGCATATCGTAGAATTTTGGTGATGTCACTACAAGGAAATCCACGTTCTGAAAAGCATTCTTCTCTCTGCGCAACAGAACAGCCGTAATAGCTCTGTCGACTGCTTTCTTCGGCTTTGTAATATAGTTCTCCCGGAGATCAGCAACCTCGAACACAATACGAACATCATGCTTTTGCTTATACTTCCCCGCGATAATCAGCGTATCCAGACCTTCAGCATAAATCACATTTGGCTTCAATTCTTCTAGTTTAGCCAATGCTTTCTTCTGAAAGTCCTGAGATACAACATAACGCTTCACGATATGTTTTGCGCTGGGTAAATCTATATCAAAAATAATATGCTCGACATCCTGTGTCGGTTCCCAAACATTCTGACTCGCACGGCGTGTGCAAATCACGTGCACATCCGCCTCACTCTTAAAGACCTCTATCCGCTTATTCATCCGCGGATTCGGTACATGAGTGAGCAAGAAACAAACTGTCATTTGTCCAACCTCATCCTTAAACTTACTGATAATTGGATTAAGCACATCGTAGGTACAATTTTCAAGCCGCATAGCACAGACCTCCATTTCTGAAAAATCCGCACCGCTGAATTACTACCTTATCAATATGCTCATCGCTATATGAAAGTGTATGTAATGCAAAATCAGTTAGGAGTTGTACCCCCCCCCCCCGGCATATTGGGGAATGTCATGTTTTTAAGCAAATCCCAAATAGAGCAATCAACTTTTCTAATAACTTTTGCTGGAACCCCTGCAACAATGCTATTATCCTCGACATCTTTATTAACTACTGCATTTGCCCCGATGATCACATTATTCCCAACATGAATATTGCCGATGATACGTGCTCCAGCAGAAATATACACGTCACTACCAATGGTCGGAAAGTCAGCGGGATCCAAAGAACGTCCGATAGTCGTATTTTGTCCAATAATCACTCGCTCACCAATTCTCGTATCTTTGTGTACGACGCATCCCATACCGCCGTATGCGAACTTTGTGCCCTCTCCTATCTCCGCAGTATAGGGAACGACGGTATTGAATAGGACAAAAGTGATGCCTTTAATAAAACCAGGAAGAACTGGCACTTTATGAAGGTACAGCCATCGTGCTGTTCTATAAAATCCAATAGCATTCATGTGTTTTCTCCGATCTCTGGTAAAAGTGATTTCAAATCTATGTGCAAATCAATATGGTTCTCAGATGTAATTTTCAATGTTGATATTACCGTTTTCCTACCGTAATCCACAGCGTAAGGATTTATTTCTTCTTCAGAAGTAGCTTCAGTTGTTATAGCATTTAGATTCCCTATATCATGGATAAATGATGTCAACTTATGTCCATCTGCTTTATCAGATATAGTGATTAAACCCGAAAGGGTAATTGTTCTCCTTACCTTCTGCCCCTTCTGGTCCGTCATCTCCATCGTAATGGAGTCATTAGTAACATCCAGCACCTTTGTACTGCTTCTTTTTGCTAAGCGAAACGCTCCCCAACACTGGCTCTGTTCTGTACCTTCCACCATCACGGTGTTATGCGCGGCTGTGGAGCGGAAGAAGGTTCTCTCTTTGCACTGGTAGGCATAGGTCCCGCAGTTGGCCACAATCGGCTTCCCATTGCAGAAGAGTTCAAAACTCATTGCATCGCAATGTGCATGTCCAGGAATATATTGGGGCCCAGGTTGTCCAGCGTCAACAATGAGCTTCCAGTTATGACCGTCTATAGTTTTCTTAAAGATGTAGAATCCGCTGTCCTTTAACTGCCCCTTGAAGTTAGGTTTATATCCCAGCGTCTCTGCTGTTACAACCAGTGCTCCTAAACTCTTTGCTACATTATTGCCGCCGTCGTTAAACAGAGGAACACGTTCTAGCCCCTCTTCAAAGCTATACGCCACATCCAACATGGGTTGCAGATAGGATTCAATCTCAGAATCTTTCCTCCCAGCACCTCTGAGGGCAACAGCTACCCGCAGCATGCCCTCAAAGATGATTTTGTGATACATCGGACTAAGTTCAAAATGCATACCGTCGGCTAGGATTTCTTCTTTACATTCCGCCTTGAAATCTACTAGTGCTTTCTCTAAAACAGAATCATCCTTGAAGAACAGGGCAGCAATTACAAGACTCTTTAGGTCCTCATAGTAGTGATTGCCAAGGATATCCTTCTCCAGATGATTTGCAAGATAAGCAAATTGCGCATGAAGCGAAGACAGGAACTTCTGCCTGAAGTCTTCATTAATCACTTCACTTACATATCTATACCAACTGATCCATGTGACCACACGTAGTGCAGTCGGATAAGAAGACCATGCAGGATTCATTCCCTCCGGATTTGAATCAATCCACCCACTGATCATCTTAACCGTTTTATCGAGATATTTCTTATCTCCGGTATCCCGCCATGCGTTTATCAGTGAGAACAGATATTCGAAATAATGAAGGTTGAAGTTCCAGAGTGCCGATTTATCATCAAACTCCCATCTGGACTTCCAATCAAAGTCTTTGCGGCTGTGGAGGATGGTAATCTTGTTCTCCATCAGCTCTTCAACGGGGAACCGTGCAATAAACACAGGATCAAAATCCAGCCTCTCTGGGCTTTCAACCTTCTGGGTATTTTTGAAGTTGTTGGTTGGAGCAACCCCGAGGCTACACCCACGACCCAACTTAATTCGGAGGCGATTCAACACCTGGCTCGGCTTCATATTTTTAACTGTGTGATAATACAGAGAAACTCTGCCCAAAGCTGCTTCGCCTCCTTTTCGTTTGATTTCTTACAGATGATAAACCCCAGGGTGATTGCAGATATTATGGCAGTCTAAAACAACCTTTCCTGTCAGCTTATCCATGTTTTCCTTAATCTCGTTGTGCTTGACCATGATCACGACAAAATCGGTGTCTGCAAGGAAACTGTCCAGATCATGGTATTGGTTTTTCACCAGATCTTCCTCAATCCACGGATCATAAACCTTAAGTGGCTGTCCCAGATGCCTCCTTTGGTAATCC
>JAEEGL011505549.1_pt1 | contig 12205 bp, 11 predicted proteins | sample 9134231 | NCBI WGS metagenome assembly JAEEGL01 (sample SAMN16246548, study PRJNA631951) | gut metagenome | biome: gut microbiome; feature: rumen; material: fiber-attached | host: Bos | place: Iran: Karaj | collected 2018-10
GCTACCGGTTCACCAAAGGCATAGAATTTAAGGCTGGCTGCAGCCAGAATGATATTCCTTACCGTCGTCTGCTTTACGATCGCGTAAAGCAAAAATACGGCAGGCAAAAATAAAAACAGAAATGTAACGGAGCTGAAAGTCAATTCTTTTCTCCTTATATCAGTTAAAAATAAATAGCTTACATTTATTCAGTACGAATGAGCAGCAAACGGTTGCTGCTCATCTGTATTAGCATTTATCATGTTGCTGTGTTTCATGCCAGCATCAGTTTCAGCAGATTTCCCATATTGGCCATGATAATGGACAGAACTCCAAGGCCTAGTACAACGCCCACGTGCACCCATATCTCATTTACTATAAGGCCAATGAATTCCCTTACCTCGGCGTTGGGCCAGAAATACCATTTGGTTTTGGAACCCATACCTGAAGCATGCATCCCGGCCTCTCTGGCGAACATACCGCCTCTGAAGACATGGTAATTCGTAGTCGAGAATGCAACTCTTGCTTTTTCCGGCTTTATCTGATCTATAAGATCCTTTGAAAACATCATATTTTCAAGAGTAGTGGTCGATCTGGTCTCGGGCATTATCTGTGCCTCTTCTATTCCCTGTTCGATAAGATATCTCTTCATAGCTTCGCCTTCTGAGATTATCTCATCGCTTCCCTGACCGCCTGATGGAATAAAGACTGCTTTTTTACCGGTTTCTGCCAGCTGGTTCTTATAGAATTCGATGGCTTTATCAACCCTTCCCCTTAACAAAGGAAACAGCGTCCCATCCTTTCTTATGGCGCAGCCGAGTATGATGATGAAGTCCTTATTATATTCAGGCCTGTATTTTGATGCTCTCTGAAGACAAAGAGCTGTGGCCAGAAGTATGCATTCGAAATATGTGAAAGAAGAAGCCATGGTGGTCTTCAGCACGTACATAGCAATACCTTTCGCATCCGTTTCGACCAGGAAAGGAGCATACTGAAGCAGATAGAAGCATCCCAGAGCCCCGATTATCATGAATACGCCAATGAAGATCCCAAGCAGGTTTACAGGTCTGAAACCCTCCTTTGTTATCAACCTGAAATTGGATAGTGCCATAAAGAACGCGAATATGAGCAATACCGGTATAGTGGCTGTCACGACTAAACTCATGGCATTTCCGGCATAATCAAAGAACAGCGAAGCATTGAAATACTCAGGTCTTAATATGAAACAAACAAGAACTCCACCGAAAATAGCAGACATTATGGCAAAATACAGTGCGAGCCCCAGATCAAGAATGGTCCTGTAGGAGAAGAAGTCCTTTTTTCTTCTGATAAAGTAAGATCTGGCAAAAAATATCATTGTCGCAATGAACATCAACACTACTCCGCCAAGAGTGATGTTGTTGCCACCGAAATCATAATTACCATTCAGGATGATATTGTGCTTAGTTACGGTGAACTCTATACCATAATAACTCTGATATTTATTGGGATCATTTTTATCCAGAACGTATCGGATCGTAGCGGTTGTATCTCCGGGCTTGAGAGCTTTTAAAGATACGCAGGCTTTGTTGTCATACATTTTTATATCGGTGATCTCCATTATCCCTTCAGGTTCAAGCGTAACGTCAACCATATCATTAGCCGGATCTACGCGGGTAATATACACACTGTATGTATCTCCCGCCGTGAAAAGGCCGATCACCATGACGATCAGGACCAATATATAACTTATCAACAATGGTTTTGCTGAGATCTTCATATTCATTAAACCTTATAATAAAAAATTCCAGAAAGTATTGGGTACATTTATAGTTATGATAACACTATTCGAAGCAAATCTCAATGAATAATTCTTTGCTATATGCCCATAAAAATGACCTAAATACCGCTTTAACTCGTTTATTGATGCCAAAAGGAATTGCTTTTAAGGATTTTATAAGTTAAAATAAATACAGATCAAATCAGTAAAGGTATTGCATAATGAAAACAGATAAGATATTTTTCACATTGATAGCATTTAGTGTGTTCTTATATTTCGGGTACAAGATTAGCGGTAAGCCCGCTGTGGCGATCCTCGCTGTGGCAGTAGTCGTGATCGCCGGTATCTACAGACTCATCTACGATTTCAGACACGACTCGTTCCCCTGGAAGAAGACAGAAGAAGGCAAACGGGCTGAGGCACAGCACCGCATGGAGAAAGCGCAGGCCAAAGCTGACAGGATACAGAAGCGAAAAGCACGTTCAGGCCAAAGAAAAGTATCCTACATGGAGCGTATGACAGCACCTGAAGACGACGATAAAAACGAATGACATAGAGATAAAGAGATCAATATTGAATGTAATCGAGCATGGGTTAAGCGGAACCCCCTCTTACAACGCAAAAGCGGCCTTACGGCCGCTTTTGTTATATGTTACGTTTATCCGTTTTATATGCGATATACAATATGGCTGATGCGATCAGACATATCACAGCAACCAGTACCCATCCCTGATTGTAGCTGTGTCTTATCAGGAAATATCCCATGGTCACCGGCCCAATCATCCTTCCGCCTCCATGAGTGAACTCATAAAGCGACTGATACCTCGCTCTATACTCCTCTTCCGCGCGTGAACCAAGAAGTATGCTGTTATGCACGGACATTATCACCTCACCCGCAGTCCATACCGGCGTGATCAGATATATAAGCCATGCCAGTGAGATACTTCTGATGAAGGTGAAGCTCCCCATTCCTACGGCAAAGAGAAGGCCGGTCCACATTATGACCAGGAATTCGTTGTGATTCTTTGAAAGCTTGAGGATCACGGGAGACCAGATCACACAGAACAATGCGTTCACCGTCCAAAGCCTTGCCACCCACTTGGAGCTCACTTCAACTCCGAAATATCCGGCGTACTGAAGAGGCATCATATAACTTACCTGGGCATATGCATATCCGAGGAAAATCGCTGCTATAAGGAACATCACGAGAGGCTTGTCCCTGAATATCATACTTACGAGGTTCTTTTTCTCTGAAGGCGCATTTGCCAGGGTCGGGTCATCCTTTTCCAAAGGCTGTGACACTATTGCATCCTGTTCAGTTCTCTTTGAGGTAGGTACGTATTCGTCAGTCACAAAAAGAATGAGAAGGATCATCGTAATAACCGTGGCTATGCCCTGTCCCCAGAAGATCCACTCGGTATAATTATAGAAGATCATACCTGCTATGACCTGGCCCATGGAATAACCTACATTGATGCAAAGAAACAGCAGCGAGAAACTCTCTTCCCTCTTGCCCTCTCCCGTCTTGTCAGTGATCAAGGCACCTATGATCGGGAAGAACATGCTGAAACACGTCATGACAACAGCTTCAAAAAATATAACAGCCAGAGTTCTGACGTATATTCCGCCTAATACCAGCGCCACCGTTTCAACAGACATAGCCATGAGTATTATTTTTTTGCGGCCGTATCTGTCTGACAGCTTTCCGCCTACCAAAGCTCCTATTATGTCACATACCGACAGCATGACCATGATATAGCCGGTCGCAACTTCACTCAGTCCAAGCACATAGGTCATAAGAAGCGAATTCATGGAGAATATAAAAGCCCCCATGGACGTCACTATTCTGGCGAAACAGATTATATAAACTTGTCTGGGCAGTCCCAAGTACTGCTTTAACATATCGATAATACCTTAAAAAGCGGCTCTGTACCATCAGAGCCGCTCATATCATTACTGGTTGATCTTATTTTTCAAAATATGAGATAAACTCTCCTGCTCTGTCATCTATGAACTCGTTATCCTTGAGAGCTATCTCTCCGTTTACGATAACGTAATCGATACCCTTGTTGAGAATGCTGAGATCCTGGAAGTTGGGTCCGTCAATTATGGTCTCAGGATCGAAAATGGTGATATCTGCGTCTGCTCCTATATGGATATCTCCCTTTCTGTCCTCCAGTTCCAGTCTCATGGCAGGCTCCAGAGTGATCTTTCTGAGAGCCGTGATAAGATCTACGACCTTGTCTTCCCTTACGTATTTACCAAGAACTCTCGGGAAGGTGCCTGCTGCTCTGGGATGTCCGTTTCCATTTCTCAGGATGCCGTCTGAAGCAACCATTCCATTGGGATTGGCTATGGCAGCTGCGATCTCGTCTTCATTCATGACAAAGGCTACTACGAGCATATTGGGATAGTTTGCTCTGCAGTCGTCGAAAGTTTCCTTTGTGGCGAACTGGTTTTTGTAAGGTTCCTCTGTAAGAAGCAGATCGGAATAATCCTTTTTCCATCCTTCAAGACAGCCGGGATCGAAAACTGTGGAGCCCATGCTTGTGGAGAAGGCATTATAAGGATATGTATCGTAGTTGAGACGAGGATCCTTTTCCATATATCCGTTTATCAATTCGAGTGACTCCTTCATGGTTCCCAGGGCGGAACAGGAGCTTAGATGAGAAATCTGGAATCTCTGTTTTATCCTGGACTGGACCCTTATCATCTCTTCGATCGCGGGAATACTCTGCTCACCATCATCTCTGTAGTGTGCAGCCACAAGAAGATGTTCGTCTTCCATCATATCCGCAGCTTCGACTATCTCATCTTCAGTGATTCCCGGATCGTATTCTATACCGAAAGATAAACCGAAAGCTCCTTCGGCGAGGTCCTCTTTGATCCTGTTATGGATGAATTCTCTCTGCTCCGGCGTTGATTTGTCAAAATGGCCAAGGCCTGCTTCTCTCCAGTAGTAGTTGTAACCGGAAAGCAGGATATAGTTTATGGGGGATCCTCCGAGTTCATTGAGAGTTTCCTTGAAAACTTTAACAGGCTGCATGATATCACCGCAATTTCCGCCTACAGCTGTAGTAACGCCCTGCTTGAGCATGTATTCTGCGATGACGTATTTCTTTCCTTCACTGAATTTCTCTTCATGCATATGGATATCGATGAAGCCGGGAGAAACGACTCTGTCCTTGGCGTCGATCACCTTTGATGCTTCGGGTTCATCATCTCCGATATATGCGATCTTGCCGCCTTCAAGGCCTATATTCGCCTTTTTAAGAGCATTTTCACTATAATCGGGGTAAACTCCGTTCTTGATCAGAATATCTAACATAGTAAGCCTCCAAAATACTTTCTATCAATATATTATTATGCGTTTGCTTTTACAAAGTCCGCCTTGAGCTGGGCTATCTTTTCTTCATCAGAGAATATCTTGGCTATGTCAAGTGCTATGAGCTTAGCTCCCAGAGCTATGGCATCATGAGCCCTGTCAGTCTTGACAGCTTCAACGAATCCTTTGGTATGGATGGGGATCCCTCTGTCAACTATCTGAAGGGTTGGATGGAATGCAGGACACTCGAAGGAAACGTTTCCGATATCAGATGATCCGAAGAGCTGATCGGGATCTGCGTTCTCTTCTATACCGAGTTCATCGAACACCTCTCTGATAGCTGCGACTCCGGTGTCGTTCAATACAAGGTTGTCATATGACTGAGCCGTAGGATATTTATCCCAGGTGCATCCCGTCATGAGGCAGGCTCCTTCAGCCATCTTGATGACTTTCTCGTTGAGCTGATTGAGATATCTTCTGTCGGCAGCTCTGGTATAGAGTTCATATGACGCTTCATCGGGTACGACGTTGGGAGCGGCTCCGCCGTTTCTGTAGATACCGTGCATCCTCACGTCAGGTGTCACGTGCTGTCTCATGCAATCCACAGCATGTACGAAGAGCTGTGCAGCGTTCAAGGCATTCACGCCTTCCCAGGGAGCAGCGGCGCCATGAGCAGCCTTGCCGTGGAAGTTGAACATATATGAGTCAAGTGCAAGAAGTGTGCAGTAGGGTTTGTTGCTGTCATCCAGGTGTACCATGATCGCGATATCGTAGCCTTTGAAAACGCCCTGCTTGACCATGGTGCATTTAGCTCCGTCTTCCTCTTCGTTCGGAGTTCCGATCACATGAACGTCCATATCCAGTTCATCCTGGATATCTTTCATCGAAAGTCCTGCAAGGATGGAAATGGATGCTGATACGCAGTGACCGCATGCATGTCCGATCTCCGGAAGCGCGTCATATTCTGTCAATATGGCAGCTTTATACTTATGGTCATTGGGGCCGTAAACAGCCTTGAATGAAGTATCTATTCCTGCAAAAGGATATTCCACTTCATATCCGTGACCCCTTAATAATTCAACAAGTTTCTGTGATGATCTGTACTCGTGTGCTGACACTTCAGGATGATCAGCAAGGTCATCGTTACACTCTATCATTTCCTGATGATATTTACCGACTGCCTCAAAGATCTTTTCTTTCAATGCTTCATAGTTTGCCATAATCTTCCTCCTCCATTTGTCTTCTGACACGTCTTATGATTATCATTGTATTTAAATGGTTAGCATCGTAAGGCTGATTCAGCCTTCTGGTCTCGTTCCAGTAAATACTCTCATGAAGCTGGCAGACTTCATCATCCGTAAGTCCGTTTCTTATGCCTCTCATTATGAGTCCCAGCTCCCATTCAGCCTCGTTGATGTAATCTGTAAAAAACTGTTCATTGTATTCCGGCGCTATGCAGCCGTAATGCATGCCTATTATATAATCAGGCTTAAGCGCCGCCATTTTTTTGGCGGATTCTATGGACTGCCTGAAACTCTTGAGGCAGGATGTCCTCACGTCCCCAGGTGCCCTGAGCTGGCTTACGCTTTCGTTTGCCAGAAGTATCTTCTTCGGGTATATCATATATACCACGGAACAATCCGTGTGACCCTTGGCCTCAAAGTACTTGACAGTGACTCCGCCAAGATCCAGTTCCTCGCCTTCCTCCATAACGTGATCTATCCTAAGCCCTTCGGCTGTGATCGGCGGACAGTCCAGACCGTAGAGATCCCTGGCATTATTTCCAAGTTCCTCCATGGTCTTCTTTGCAACGTCTGAACTGAATACCTGAACGCATTTAGGCGCCCCGCAGACCTCGATATCAGGCCATTCTTCGATAACATATGGAAGAGCCCCTATGTGGTCGTAATGGGTATGAGACATCAGGCAGTAGTCCGGCTTCTTGCCTAAAGGATCCAGGATCTCATGAATGTTGGAGATAAGTTCCTTATGATAGCAAGCCATGCCGCAGTCATAAAGCGCGGTCTTCTCAGCCCCGATAATTAAATAAGCTTCTCCTCCGAATCCGGCAGTTACTCTATATACAGGTTCAGGGACATCGAATCTGTCGTGTCCCTGAAAATTTTTGAAATATCCGTTATCTTTTGGTGTGATCATAATCTCTTTAGGTTACTCGGCTTCTTCTTCATTTTGTGTCTTATACGCAAGACTTCTTATCTCTTCACGGTTCTCTGTCAAAGTATCGTTGATGGCCGTGAAGGTATGTTCAAGATTGGTGTACATCTCGCCGAAGTATTTCATGTTGAGCTCATCCATCTTTTGCTGCATTCCGTAAAGCATACGGTCTACATAATCATAGGTCTTCATCTTAAGGACCTTGGAATTGACTCTGGAGTCCTGAATGATCTCCTCGCCCTTCTTCATGGCGCGGCGGGTGATCTCGTCGGAATCCACAAGGAAATCAGCCTGTTTCTTAGCTTCCCTGAGCATTCTCTCATATTCGGACTTTCCTTCCATAAGGATCCTGTCTCTCTCATCTATGATCCACTTGGCCTGCTGCATGTCATCCGGCAGAGCAAGTCTGATATCTTTAATGATTCCGAAGATGTCTTCTGTCTCCAGTACGATCTTATTGGTAAGAGGTACCGATGTAGCTCCTTCCAGGAGATCTTCCAATTCGTCAAGTAAATCCAGAACTTTCGTAGTATCTTCCATTTTAACAGTTTCCTTTCGACTATTTGAATTCGCAGTTTTCGCGATATCTGATTTCATTTACGTACGGAGCTGTTATTCCAGCCCGAGCTTCTTTCTCATGGTATGAAGCACAGTTTCAGGCACCAGCATCGACCCGTCGCCTCCTAAGGAGATGACCTGCCTTGCCATGGTGGAACTGATGAAGCTGTAGCGGTCTTCGGACATGATATACACGGTCTCTGCCCTGCCTTCATAAAGGTGCTTGTGCAGCTGATCCATGGACAGTTCATTGTTGAAGTCGTCCGTGTTCCTCAGGCCTCTAACAACCACGTTATAACCGTTGTTCTTCACGTAATCCGCCAGGAGTCCATCGCATTTATCCACGCTCACATTGGGAATATCCTTTACGGCTTCCTTGATCATATCCATCCTCTCGTCGAAGGTGAACATTGTCTTTTTCTCAAGATTGACCGTAACTCCTATCACCACCTCGTCGAATATCTTAGATGCTCTGGTGATGATATCCAGATGTCCCAAAGTCATGGGATCGAAGGAACCGGCATAAAGCGCTTTAGTATGCATAACATACCTCCATAATCCATTTTATTTTAGCATAATAATGTTTTTTTGTAAAGAATTTCGGAGGCTTTGTTTGAATAATATTCATTAAATGTAAAAGAAAAGGCGGAGTATGATCTCCGCCCTGAAATTATCTGTCACATCGTATAGATCGACAGAGTTATCGTTCCGTAATTTCTGTCCTTTAGCTTTCTGAATCCCATGAATTCTTCAGGGAATTCGTCCTCCCTTTTATGCTCGCATACGATAACGCCATACTCAGACATGATATCCAGTTCTCTTATGAGTTCCAGGCATCTGTCATACAGTCCCTTCTTATATGGAGGGTCTATCAGAAAAACGTCCACCTTGTCTCCTTTTTCAGCTATCCTTGAAAGACATTTCTCGAAATCCCCCGGCACCAGTACCGACCATTCCTCCGCCTTGCAATTGGCGATGTTTCTCTTGATCAAAGCTATGCTTTCCCTGTTGTTATCGCAAAAATAACATTTTTCCGCACCGCGTGACAATGCCTCCAGTCCTAGATTTCCCGTACCGGAAAACAGATCCACGCAGACAGCGTCATATATGTCAGAACCGATTATGCTGAACATGGCCTCCTTCACCTTCTCGGTGGTAGGCCTTATATCATAGCCGACCGGCATCTCTATCTTTCTCCCTTTAAAATCACCTGCTACTATTCTCATTATATACACCTTTCCGAAGCATTACAGTTTAAGCGAAATATTGTCCCCGAACATGCGCTTGATGCGCTCCTTAAGTTCCAGATTTTCAGGTTCCCCGAGTTTGGGATCCTTATCTATTATATCCTCAGCCAGGCCTCTGACCTTATCCAGAACGTCGACGTTCTTTACAAGGTCAGCTATGTTCAGTTCCGGTATGCCATGCTGTCTGGTCCCGAATATCTCTCCCGGGCCTCTCAGCTTCAGGTCCTCCTCAGCGATCACAAAGCCATCTGTTGTGGATACCATAATATTGTTTCTCTTTTCAGCGATCTCACCCTTAGAGCCGCTTATAAGGATGCAGTAGGACTGCTTGGAACCTCTGCCTACTCTGCCCCTCAGTTGGTGGAGCTGAGCCAGACCGAAGCGTTCTGAATTCTCTATGACCATGATCGTGGCGTTAGGGACGTCTATGCCTACTTCTATGACAACGGTGGATACCAGCACCTGGATCTTTCCCTCCTTGAAGTCAAGCATCATCTCGTCCTTTTCAGCCTGCTTCATGGCACCGTGCACCAGTCCGAACCTTACGTCAGGATAACGCACTCTCAGCTCATCAAATATCTCTTCAGCAGATCTTACCTTGATGGCATCCGATTCCTCGATAAGAGGAGCTACCACGTAAGCCTGACTGCCTTCCCTGACCTTATCTCTGACAAAGTCATATATCTTTTCTCTGGATTCCTCATACCTTAAGAAAGTCCTTATGGGCTTCCTTCCGGCGGGCAGAGTGTCGATTATTGATATATCCAGGTCTCCGAAAAGTATGACCGCAAGAGTCCTGGGGATCGGTGTGGCTGTCATTACCAGAACGTTTGGATTGTTGCCTTTTCTCGTCAGAAGGTTTCTCTGTTCCACACCGAATCTGTGCTGCTCGTCCGTTACCACCAGTCCCAGATCGTGGAATTCAACGTCGGGCTGTATGATGGCATGGGTCCCTACAAGGATCTGTATTTTTCCCGACTTCAGATCTTCCAGAAGTTCTCTGCGTTCCCTGACCTTCATGTTACCCGAAAGCAGTTCACAACGCACTCCCAGAGGCTCAAAATCGTGTTTCAAAGTCTCGATATGCTGCTTTGCCAGTAATTCCGTAGGAGCCATCATTACAGCCTGAAAACCGCATTTTACCGTCTTGAACATTGCCAGTTCCGAAACTACAGTCTTACCGGAACCTACGTCTCCCTGGACCAGACGGTTCATGGGACGGGCATCTGTGAGGTCAGCTTCTATTTCTATGTAAGCCCTTTTTTGCCCTTCTGTCAGTTCGAATGACATGTTGTCCAGGAATTCCTGCACTCCTACGTCCTTGCTCAGCTGTACTCCTTCTTCTTCCGACTTTATGCCCTTCTTGATATAGAAGAGTCCTGTCTGGAGTATCAGCAGTTCCTCGAACACCAGCCTGTATCTTCCCTCCAGCACCCTTCTCTCTTCCTTGGGAAAATGGATGTTGGTTATGGCATATGACGGCGGGCAAAGATTGTAATCATCAACGATCTCAGGAGGCAGCCATTCCGTAACAAGTCCATGATATGGTTCAGCCAGAAGCTGCATGGACCTCATCTGCCCCTGTGAAAGGCCTTCCGTCAGAGGATAAACAGGGAACAGGCCTCTGATATCATCCTTATCTCCTCTTCTGTGGAATTCCGGATGCACCATCTGCCTTCTGCCGTTATTAAGAGTTACTCTGCCATATAAAGTAAGCTCCTGACCTGCGAAAAAGTACGAATGGAGATATTTTGCATTAAAAAACACCAGCTCCAGATTGCCTGTGCTGTCTTCTACAAGTACCCTGAGAGGAGCCTTGCGGTTATAGGGACTGCCCTGGGTCCGCTTGGACACCACTACTACCTCCAGAAGGACTTCCTCATTAAAAGGCGCTGTCATTATGCTTGACACCGTCCTTCTGTCCTCGTACTTTCTGGGGAAGGTATATATAAGATCCCTTACGGTCCTGATGTTCATCTTCTCCAGGATCTCTTTTCTTTTGTTGCCGACTCCCTTCAGAGCGGTGATATTATCGTTAAGGTCCATTATAGTATGATCCTGGAAAATTCCAGATCCCTCTTGACACTTCTTCTTGCTTTTATGGCTACAACCATCATCCTGACCAGTACAGGCTTGCCCAGTTTGAGAGGCTTGATACAGCTCTCCATGTGATCAAGAACCACCTTGGAAGAATGCCTCAGACTGGTTCCGAAACGATGCACCACGTGGAATTCAATGATGAGCATATCTTCCCTGTCGGTCACGATTATGGGTTTTCTTTCCACAGCAAGAGTATCCCTGTTTTCGGTCAGGGATATGCTCTCTTTTACGAGTCTTTCAAAGACGTTGTCTGAAATTTTGATCGTGCCTAGTTCAGTAATCTTTTCCATAATATGATTATATCATAAAACAAAGCGTTTGTCGTGTTATTATTATATCATAAAAAAGAACCCCGCAAAGCGGGGATCTTTGATCACATCAGAGCCTTTTCTGTCAGATTCAGTTTCTCAGCTGCAAAATTATTTATGCTGTAAAGCACAAGCACTTCATCATAACCTTCATCAAGGATCAGGTCCTTTACGGAGTCCCTGAAATATCTGGTGTCTATCATGGTGATGACGTCGAAATCATCCAGAATGAAAGGCACAAAGGAATTTGCGTATGAGTCCTTGACGATAAGCAGTTTTTCCTTGCCTCCGTATGTTCCCGGAAGCTTATCCGCTGACGTGTCTGAACCGTCACTGCTCTTGTTTTTTAAATAGTCATCAGAAATAATATCGACCCTGTCATAATTACCGCCGAAGAAAACTTCATACTTATCCTTCTGCTCCAGTTTGTCCATGAAATAGATGGAATCGTAATTCTCGCCGTTGATCTTTACAGTCACTTTGCTTTTCAAAGAACCGGACGGTACTTCGATCTTATCCCTTACCCTATCATTGATAAGAACTTTGGAATAAAGCGTACCTTTGAAATCCGAGGTAAGTTCCTTAGGGGTGAAGTCTCTCTGATCCAGTCCTACACTATCTTTATAGGTCTCGTATGCCTTGTAAGCTCCGTAATAGTTCCAATGATGGTCCGTCTTATAGTAGTTGTCGGTACTGAATTCAGGACTTTCTCTGTCTTCGCCCGAAATTGCCGAGGATGATACCGAAGGCATCA
>JAEEGL012129359.1_pt1 | contig 12205 bp, 14 predicted proteins | sample 9134231 | NCBI WGS metagenome assembly JAEEGL01 (sample SAMN16246548, study PRJNA631951) | gut metagenome | biome: gut microbiome; feature: rumen; material: fiber-attached | host: Bos | place: Iran: Karaj | collected 2018-10
GAGAAGACCTTCATCGAGGATCGGGATCTGCTGGATCTTTTTGACTTCGTAGAGGATATCTTCGCTCTTGATGTACCGGCTGTCGGAAGGAAGGACCCGAAGTGTCCTCCCGAATTCATCTTCCCCCAGTCCGGCCGTGCACTCCCTGGCGAAGTTTCCACAGAAATCCTCACTGCCGAAAGTATTCGGCGTGGCATATTCTTTTCCCTTTATGGAAAGCTTATTTGCGATGATATTCAGAAGCGTCGATTTTCCCGACCCGTTACTTCCATACAGCACCGTGATCCGGTCGAAGAAAAACTGCACCCCTTCTCTTCCGCGAAAAACATTGTACGGATAAATGTTAGGACAATTGAGGCGCTTGCTGCTCAGTTTGAAACTTTGAAGATAGATCATGCCGTCGTTTCTCCCTTTATGGGACGGGAAGTCTTCCGGCCACCGCCCACTTTACTGTTCAGCGCACAAAGAAGATTTGTGATGCCGAAGGAAACCGAAACGATCACGGCGAAGATCAATATCGCGACGCCCCATCCCCAGCGCAGGAAGAAATAGAAATCGTTGTTGTTGGGATATCTTCCGCCTTTGCCGTTAATAAGGATGTTCAGCACATACCCGAAGCCATACAGTAGCGTCAGTGCCGCTGACAGGATCTTCCACTTCATTTCTTTCCGTGTATCCGGAAGGAATATATAATCCACCATGGCGATCAGCGGCACGATCAAATGGAAGAAAAGATTCGCATTCTTATACATGCGTCCATACCCGTATACCGGCCCCAGGAAAAGCACGACCACCGTGAATGTCAGCCCGGTTGCGGCAGCGGACATCAGCTTTAAGACCTTGGTCGGTTTGCCTTCATAGAAGAGCGCGATGAGAGCTGTGATCCCGGCGAAAAGATTCGACTGCACCGTGAAGTATCGGAGGCACATGATCCCCCGCATCTGAAACTCCATCCAGGCACTTCGGTATGTCATGGTCATGTACATGCCGATCGACACCAGGATCACCAGTACAACATTGGTGATCTTACGGATGATGGACTTGTCCTTCTCGCTGCGCATACGGTTTCTTCCTTCACTATGTCACATCTTCTACTCTTCGAAGCGGAAGGAATAGAAGTCCGCCGCACCCTGCCCTTCGTAGGTGAAGTAGAGGGCATGTTTTCCGCTTCCGATCGATAGCGGCGCTGTATATTCCATCCAGTTTTCCGAAGGGGCGATCTTAATCCTGGCGACCACTTCACCGCCTCTTCCGTCGCGAACGACGAATTCGCCATCTGCCGTGCCGCGCACCTTTACAGAAAGTGCTTTTGCAGAAGAGAAATTGAAATACCGGTATCCGGCCGTCGCGCCGTCGACCATGTTATTGATGTACTGGTTCGGGTTATCCTCGCGGTCTTCCCCCTCCTGGGTAAAGGCCGGGTGATGCTCATCCTGCTGCTCGGCAAGGCTCTCGGTCGTGCCGTTCTTACTAAAGAGATGGCAGGCGATGCGGGCCTCATATTCACCCTCGTCGCGGAGCGGTCCGCCGTTTAATCCGCAGGACGTGATCTCCGCCTGATGGAAAGCTTCCCCGTCAAATTCGATCTCCTCCGCGCAGGCCTGGCGGGAGAAGAAATGGCGGTTGGTCTGGCGGTGGTAGAACACATACCATTTCCCATTTACGAATGCCACACTTCCGTGGGTATTGCCGCGGTAGTTCATGGCCTCCGTATTCCCGTTGACGCCGATGTCCGCATTCGACACCAGCACGCCGCCGAAGTGATAGTCTCCGAGGGGCGAATCGGCGACTGCCCAGCAGAGCTCGTGCATCCAGCAGGAAGAATAGATGAAGTAGTATTTGCCGTTGATCTTTCGGACAGAACTTGCCTCGAAGAATGGATGGGCCTCGTACTCCGTGCCGTCCGCATCGTTAATGATCGGCAGGTTGTGGAAAGGTCCCGCCTTCACGGTGATCATGTCCTGCTCCAGTTCCATCTTCAGGCTGTCCTTATCCACCGGTGTCTGCTTATAGCGCGGACTGTTTCCGGAGAAAAGATAGATACGCTTATCATCGTCGATGAAGATACCCGGATCGAACTGCCGGATTTCGTCCGGACGTGAACCCAGAATATCTCCGTTCGGGTATCTCACAAAGTCCAGAAACTCGAATGGTCCCACCGGCGAATCCGCCACCGCTACGCCGATCTCCTTCAGAAAATCCAGGCAGTAGTAGAGATAGAATTTTCCGTCGTTTCCGCGGCATACATCCGGCGCCCACAGTGCATGGGAACCATCCGGATTTCGGGGGTCCTGGGTCTTCTTAAAGATCACGCCTTCATAGCGCCAGTCGGAAAGATCCTCCTCCGGACATGACCAGCACACATAGTCGTTGGCACAGTACACGTCTCCGTTAAAACGGTCGTGACTTCCGTAGATATAGAGCCGCCCGTCGAAGACACGGGGCTCGCCGTCCGGGATATATTCGTAGCTGGGAAGATATGGATTAAAAACCTGTTTTTTCATAATGTCCTCTCTTTCGTGTACGCGTTCGCGATTGGGGATGTAGTTTTTGCCTTAGGATTATTTCAGATACCAGATCTCCCCGTTCGGCATGATCTGCATATCCCCGGGCATTGTCTTCCGGATCTCTCCGGTCACGGCATCCCGAATCACCGTTTCCTCTCTATAGTCCGGATCTTCGAACCAGATACTGAAGTAAAGGTCATTCTCATCACGATAGTAATAGCTTTCCCGCTCGTGAATCGAGATGGTCCTTTTCTCCGGCCAGATCAATTCCAGCGTGCCGTCATTCGGCTGACGGGTCAATGTCAGCGGATGGACCGTAAGACGCAGATTATAGCAGTCTTTTACGGATTCAAGCGGTAGCACACCGATTTCTTCAACCGTATGGTCCGCACAGGAAAACTGCTGGATCCGGATCTTCCCCGCACGGAAATCCACCGCAAGGAAAGAAATCTTCTGATCGTAATAGACCGGATCGCTGAAAGCGATGTTTTCTGTCGGCGGGAAGGGACAGTATTTCTCCCCGTCCGGAAAATGGACAAGGAAGAAGTGATTCCCTGAAAGAGTCTTTCCTTCCTCGTAGAGTTCTTGTTCCTCATAAAGATCGCCCCGGGCATAGTCCAGCGCATAGTACCACTCCGATGTGCCCTCAAGGGGACGCAGATAGGAGATTCCGTTAAGATCCAGCTCCTTCATTGTTCTTCTCCTTTAAGAAAAAGCTCTTCAATGCTTCGACCATCTCCGGAAGATGCCGGGTGAAACAGTGGTCGTCCCCGTGGATCTTCACCAACGTCGCATCGTGATAAAGGGCCAGTGCTTTTTCCGCATAGGCACAGAGAACCGTATCGTCGGCGTCTCCGTGGATCATGAAGACTTTGCCCTTATATCTCTCGATCTCGTCTTCCACATGGATCGTCTGGGCCACACGGCAATAATCGCCCGACAGTTCCCGATCCCAGGATTGAAGCACTTCCGGAATATGCAGCGGGTCATAAGAAAGCCCGAGAAGCGTCCCTTTCCTTGCGTACTCCGGGATCATCCAGGCCGGCGAGATCGGAAGGATCGCCTTGAAATCATCCGGGAACATGCCGCCGATGAGCATCGTCAGAAGTCCGCCCTGGGAATGCCCGCACAGATACAGATCTGTAACGAAGTCGAGCGTCTTCACATAGTGGATCACAGAGATCATATTCGTTACCCATTTGTAGAGCGTGTGGTCCCGGAACTCGCCGCCGCTGAGACCGTGCCCGTACATCTCCACACGGAGCACGGAGATCCCGCACTCGTTCATCGCCTGCTGCATCGCGACGATGTGGGTCTCCTCCATATGACCGGTGAAGCCGTGGACCAGGATACAGAGCGGTCCCTGGGCCATTTCATCCGGTCGGTCCAGCTTCGCGTGAAGCTTGATGCCATCGCTGTCGATAAAGAATTCTTTCATTTCAGGTTCCTCACTTTACGGATGATTTTCCAGTCGGGTGATCCCGGCTTCCAGGCGCCGTAGTCCTTCTTCCACCATGCTTCTCGGACAGGCCAGATTGATGCGCACGAATGTCCTCCCGTTGCCGCCGAATTCCGAGCCTGAGTTGAGCATGAGCTTGCTTTCCTTCTCGAGATACTCGACGAATGCATCGCTGTCCTCGGTAATGGCCGTGCAGTCCACCCACATGAGGTAGGTCGCCTCGGACGGGATCGGGCGGATCTTCGGGATATGCTTCGCGATGTATTCTTCCGCGACCCTGCGGTTCTCCCATACATACGCACGGAGTGCGTCCAGCCATTCTCCGCCCTCTTTGGTAAAAGCACTCTCCACGGCGAGGACGGAAAAACAGTTTCCTTCTCCGACTTCGTCCGTGTTCACGGCACGCCACATCTTATGGCGCAGGGCCGGATCCGGGATGACCATGGCCGCCGTCTGGATCCCCGCGATGTTAAAGGTCTTCGTCGGGGCGATGCAGGTCACGCTGATCCTTCTGTTGATCTCGGACACCGAGGCAAACGGAATATATTCCTTTCCCGGAGATACCAGATCGCAGTGGATCTCATCTGAGATCACGGTCACGTGGTTCTCTTCGCAGAGCCGGCCGATCCGTAGAAGTGTCTCCCGGTCCCAGATATTCCCGGATGGATTCTGCGGGTTACAAAGGATCAGAAGGGAGGTCTGCGGATCCTGAAGTTTTCTTTCCAGATCTTCCCAGTCGATACGGTACGATGCCGTCTCCGGATCGTAGAGAAGCTTATTCTCCAGTACCCGCCGCCCGTTATTGAGGATACTGTTGAAGAAGATCGGATAGACCGGTGTCTGGATCACCACATTCTCGGCTGGTGTCGTCAGCTTTCTGACGGCCGAGGATATGGCCGGGATCACGCCGGTTACGAAAACCAGCCAGTCCTTCTCGATCGCGAAGCTGTGGCGGTTCTTCCACCAGGACATATATGCCTGATACCATCCGTCACTTAAGATGGTGTATCCGAAGATCCCGTGAGAGGCGCGCTTCTCGATGGCGGCCTTTACAGAAGGGCACGTCTCGAAGTCCATGTCCGCCACCCACATGGGGAGCATGGCGTCCCCGTTCTTCCACTTAAAACTCCCGGTTCCTCCCCGGTCGATTACTTTATCGAAATCGTAAGTCATATTATTCTTCCGTTTCTATCGTCGTGGCCGCCGTATCCACACGGTCTTCTTCCATGATCAGTTCCCCGATTGATCCGGCATGGATCCTCCCGGAAGACGGGTTCTTCACGCTGTCGATATGCCCTTCGATCTCGGCATCGACCTCCGAATACTCGAAGGACAGCGTCGTGTTGATGAGCTTACAGTTGATCATCTTAAGTCCCCGGATATAGCACAATCCCTGCAGGCTCTCGATGGTGCAGTTCTCCAGCACGATATTTTCGGAATTCCACCCGAAATACTCCCCGCAGATATACGAATCCTTCACGGTAACATTGTTACAATTCCAGAAGGCGTCCTTCGTGATCAGCCTGGAACCCTGGATCTCCAGGTTCTCGCACCCATCGAACCCATAGTTTCCGACCAGCTCCAGATCCGATATCTTGATGTTCCGGCTGTTCATGGCGAAATAGTCGCCACGCGCCGTAACTTTCTCCATCCCGATATCGCTGCAGGACCACAGCGTCTCCTGGGCGTTATAGAAATTCACGTTCTTCAGGGAGATCCCGGAGCTTCTCCGGAATGACTTCGGCGCCTCGATCACCACATTCTCCATCGAGATCCCGGATGTGTACCAGATGCCTGCTCTCGCCATCTCGTAGAGCACACACTCCTTCAGCTGAATATCGCTCGAGTACCAGAGCGGATACTTCCACTTGAAGGAAGAATGGATCAGTTCAATATTGCTGCTATGTTTAAGCGGAGATTCGCCATCATCGAAGATCGTCTCCTCGATCCGCAGGTCTTTCCCCTGAAAAAGCGCTCTCTCTCCTGTCAGAAAGCCTCTCTTAATGATTTCCATAATTCTTTGCTGTCATCCCTTCTCACGGCGCCAATGCCGCGCCTTATGCTCTGATTAGATACGTTCATTCTATCATGTTCAGGGAGACAATACTTTAAAGAATATGCTGTTTTATACTACTTTTCTTTCTTCGGGAGACTTCCCCCCCTTCCGCAGGAGCCGAAGTGTCCCTTCCTTATTCATCGTATGTCACACCGGAGATCTCCCCGTCAAAATAGGTGAAATCGCCATCCGGATAATGCCACGTCGCCGAGAAGGCCGTCGGATATAAGATCCCGTTTTCCGCCACCTGATACCGGCCACAGGATGCCGTCCACGGTACGTGTTCAATCACGCCATCAGAATTCGTGGCACTTCGATCCTCTGTTGTAAAAGAGACAAACTCATACTGTTCATTAAAAGTAAATATACCTGACGCTGTCTGTCCGCCATATGTGATCACCGCTTTTACATGATAGACATCGATCTCTTCCCAGGTAATGTAGCCGGAAAGAAGAATAGACGGTGCGAACAGACTTTCCGCCAGATACGTCACAAGACAGGCCTGATCCATATGCGGCCCGGTCTCATTGAAGATCGTGACCAGTTTTCCGACTACACCCTTCATTCCGCCTTTCCCGTCCAGATAGGAATCATATCCTTCAAAGGGAACACCGAACATACTACTGTCAATAAAGGCCATGCGGCAGGGAGCGGAAACGAAATCATACTGGGTATAATCGATCTTCAGAGAAGGACCATCTTTTCCCTGTTTAAAGTCCACATCATCATATGTCATGCATACCCAGTTCATCTTCGGTTTCCCGATATAGCCGCAAGCTTCTACATACTTCCGGAGCGGAGCCGGAAGGCCGTCAAATTCTTCCTTCGTAAACAGGTCATCTTTCTCATATATGGTCTCTTTCTGAAGAGAGCGGATATTCTTTTTAAACTGTGTTTTTAATGGAGAATACGGGATCAGAAACCAGATTATGATTAAAACCAAAAGTGAGAGAATACCGATTAGTACCATTTTCTTCCACCCCCTCTTCTTCTTCCATACCTTCATAGTTCACTGATATTCCTTTCAAAAACACAATAGGTAACACATTACCTTTCTTGCAAGAAAGTGTAACATGTTACCTATCTGTCGTCAAGTGTTTTATATCTGATGTTTCAAAACCGGTGCTTCAAAACCAGCGAATCAAGCGATGACTTATTCCTTCAGATCCAGCGCTGCGATCTCTCTGGTCGGCCAGAAAGCACAAAGATGGAGTCGCGTAATTCTGCCTGTCATCGGCCGGAAGCACTTCACAAAAGTCGGAAGCGCGGCATGCACGACCTTCGGGTCATCGATCAGGATCGTGGCATGCGGCGTAAACCCATACTGCTGCGGCACACCCATCTGGCAGGCTTCCTGAAGCTTATCCAGTTCCGGATTTCTTTCCGGAGCCGCAAATAGCACAGATCCTCCGGCGAACATGCCGATGTGGCTTAGGTGTACTTCCACCTGCGAGAATTCCTCCGCCACTTTTTTGATGTTCGCGAGGACCTCTTCTTCCATCTCCAGAGGATATGTTGAGAGGCTGATGTGATAAGGAAGATTCGGCGTCTGCGTCCCGGTAAAGCCCGCTTTCTTGATCTCGGCATACCACTCCGACATATTCTTCTGAACACCCTCATCCAGATCCGCCATCAGACACAGAAAACTCTCTGCCATTTTTACTTCCTCCTTGTACAATTGTATCGGACCACAGATCCATTCGGGTACTCGATCACGACTCTTTCTTCCTCAAAACCGCTTTTCCGGTAGAATCCGATCGCATCGTCGTCTGTCTGCGCCGTGATCATCTTGAGGTGCTCAGTCTCCATCACCTGGCAGACCATCTCTTTTCCGATTCCCTTTCCGCGCAGATCTTTTCTCACAGCAATCCCCAGGATCTCCGCCTCGACTCCCGTTTCTGACCCTTCAGCTGCTTCTATCTCTTTCAGCACCAGAATACCGGCTTTTTCGCTATCCATATCACACACGAAGATCTTCACAGACGGATCCGAAAAATACTTCTCCATCTGCGTGGTGTACTCCTCATAAGCTGGCTGATACATGCAAGGCGCATAAATCGAAAACGCCTCCTCGGAAGTCAGCCAACTCTTATCCATACAGCGTCTGCTTTCACAAGTCTTTTTCATAGCTCACTTCTCGTATACTCTTGCCGCCAATCGAATCATCACGCACCTCGGATGCCAATTGAAATCCCATTCTTTCATAGAAATCTCTGGCATTCGTATTCTCTTCCAGCACCCAAAGCATTACTTTCTTATATCCCATTTGCTTGAGCTCGGCTAACGCTTTTTCCATCAACTGTCTTCCGTAACCGCGTCCCACATATTCCGGCAAAAGATAGATGGATATCACTTCACCATAACCCGGGAACGCATCAAATCTCGATTTACAAAAACTGCTTGTTCCGACGATCTTTTCATCTTCAACGCATACCAATGTATGCCAACTAGGATTATCCACCTTCGCCGCCCATCTTCCGGATGGAATGCAATCCAGATAATCCTGCGGAATGATTCCTTTATATGCAGACTTCCAACTCTGCTCATAGACATTGCTGATCTTCAATCTATCATCTGTCTCATCGATATACCGTACAATACTCACGCCGCACCTCCATCCATAACATAGTGCTATACTTGCTCTCCAATTGCAATGAGATATGCACAAACAGGGGAGGTTTCTGAAGATGGAAAATCTGCCCCAAGTTGGGGCAGATTTGACAATGACTGCTTTTTCCTTACAAAGATGGGCGTTTCAAGCTGGAGAAGATCATGAGATTTCTAAAATAAGCCTGCTGCCCTGATTGCACCAGACGCGTGGATCCGGACGACGCGGTTTTCATCTGTCTCAGAAAGATTCTGCAGTTCAGGAAGGTACGGGCGCACAAACTCTGGCCTGCGTTTCCCGAGGACGCGGAAGATCTCCGGCGCTTCCATCCTGACTTTGTCATTCTCATCTTTTAGAAGTTTCGCGAATACCGGCATGTGCTCCGCATAGATATCCGGCGTATTCGTCGCAATATTCTCGGATGCCCAGATAAAACTGAGCCGGACCTTTGGATCCGCATCCTCCGAAAAACAAAACAGATCTTTCCAGTACATCTCGATATTGGAAAAACACCCGCGCCCGATCCTTCCGAGTGCATTTACTGCACGCTCCCGAAGCAGCGGTTCCGTGCTTCTACAGAAGGTATAGATCGATGGGACAACGTTCTGGATCAGATGGGGATACACAAGCCCGATCTCCCCGAGCATCCAGATCGCTTTTGCTTTTATCTTCGTGGATTCATGAGTAAGAAGTGTAGAAAGATAGGATACACTCTCCGGCCATCTTTCCTTTTCTTTAGTAAGTTTTCCGAGTTCACGGTAAAGTTCTGATTCAGTCAAATCTGTTCTCCTTTTCGAAGAGACATTCAACTTCCGATCTGAACTCACAGCTGTCGTAATGTCTCTTTTTCCATTTCAATGATATGGATCATGCGGTCGATGGCGCAGATGCCCGAATACGGGATCTTATGCGCCAGCATCTGCTCTTTATTCGCTTTCGTCCCGGCTTCGTATTCGTCCAGGATCGCCTGTCTCTTTTTCTTCTCGGCTTCCAGTTCTTTCTTGCTGAGCACATCCGAGAAAATCACGGCCAGGCAGAACCAGACAGAATCATAATCGACCCTCTCGAAAAGATCGCAAATCGTCTTTTTCAGTTCTTTTCGCCCGACATCGGTAATACAATACACTGCCTTGTTCTCGGCCTCTCCCGTATCCTCGATCAGGCCTTTTTTCTGAAGCCGGATGCATGTCTCATAGAGCGTCGTCGCGCCGATGGGAAGCCAGTATTTCATGTTCATCTGATCGATGACTTTCAACATGTCATACGCATTCTTCTCGCCCTTGGTCAGGATCCCCATGATCACTATGGATGTTTTCGACAGCATTTCTCTTACTCCTTCTTCTCCGGTACAGAAACCAAACCACGATCAGAAGCCAGATGATCAGGGCAAACACGAACGACTCGACATTCTTGATCCCGTCACCTGCTTCCGAAGATATTATAACATCCCACAGCGCCCCCACTCCCCAGAAAAACGGGAAAATGATCAGCATGTTCCGGGTGATGTAGAATACCGCGGAGTACATCAGACCAATCAGGAACAGGTGCAGGAACTCCGGCTGGAATCCGGCATGGTGAAAGGAATAGAAGACACTGGTCAGAAGGATCGCCGGGACGATGCCGAATGCTTTTTCGAAACTCATGCGAAGAAATCCGTAGATAAACAGCATTTCGAAAAGGCCGGCCGTGAGTATATACGCCGCCGCATACAGATTTTCTTTCTGTAGAAGCACTGTTCCCTCGGGGATCCCGTCCTTGATGAACATGGCCAGAAGCCCCGCAGCAAGAAGGATATCCAGAACAAGACTCAGTTTGATCTTCCGCTTCGAAAAGCCGATATCCGAGAGGACCTCTTTTCCCTTTTTATCCACATACATCGATACGAAAGCGATGCCCAGTCCGAAGATCATGACCACATCCCGAAGGAGGAAAGACACGATCTTGTCCCCCATCGAATCTCCCGAGAACGGCAGCATCAGAAGGCTCAGACCGATCATCAGAAGCCCTGCAACAACGGCCATCCAAGTATCCCGTGTCACTTTCATCTTAAATAGTTCTTTCACGAAAACAATCACCTCATCTCAGGAGAATCACTTGCACATGCACTTACTACGTATGCGTAGTATTATGAGAGAATAATACCACGTATACGTAGTAATGTAAATACCCATTTTGAGATGATTTCTATAACGGCTTAGCTGACCAGACCGCCGTGAAACACGCACTCATAGACTTTCGTGTCGTTAAGATAGATCTCTTCATACCCCTGAAACCAGGTGAAATCCCCGGTGACTTTACAGCGGTATGTGTACTCTCCTGATTGGAAGATCTCCGGTCCCCGGTAAGGCATATTCTTATCTGCGGCACGTAGTGCCTCTTTCAGGAAGTTTCCGCTGAACCCGTCGCCGAGGACCCTTCCCATATAGTTCATCGCATAGACGGCTGTCCCATCTTTCCAGATGGCTTCCTCGCCTGCGAATTTCTCGCCGCCGACGTATGTATCGTGGTACATATACCTTCCGTTCTCATACCGAAAATCGTGGGACGCCGGTCTTGACGCATCTGTCTCATTCATAAAAGCCGCATAGGTATTGACGTTCGCCTCAAGCCGGAAGGAGATCAGTTCATCGAGATCCGGATCGTCATATGCCTTGATATTCATGGCGCAGTCCTGATCCTTCACCAGATAATCCACGCTGACATTCATCAGTTCGCTGATCTGGATCAGATTGGCGATATCCGGGTACACCTGCCCTGACTCCCACTTGGCCACGGCCTGCCTCGACACGCCCAGCTTCTCGCTCAGCGCCTCCTGCGTATACCCCTTGTTCTTTCTCAATATCTGAAGTTTCTCGGAAAAGATCATACTTCTCACCTCATATTATTTGATTTGTCGCTTATTTAGACCCTCTGAAAACAATATACTTGAGGCCCGCTTCTTCCACCACCAATTGACAGTTGCGATTCTGCTACTTTCATTATACAGGGTTGCGTCTTTACGACATCTACAGCCATGCCGCGAAGAAGAACTGCCACCCGATCCTTCTCACAGCAAGTGTCTCACGACTCATCCAAAAGATTGTAGATTCCATCTTCGGACAGGACGCCGCACTTCAGACCCGCAGGAAGTAATCCCGCTTCGTCCAGGGCGAAGTCCTTCTTCCAATCCGCACTGGTGTAGTACTTCTCCAGCACTTTCAGATCTTCAGAAGATCCCTTCCCGGATGTGACTCTTTCTAAGATCTCTTCCATTTCCGCGATCCGCTGAAAGGCTTTTCTCTCCTTTTGTCCGATGCCGAGAATATTCTTCTCCATGCTTTCCAGAAGATCGTGGGAATCATCTTCGATGTGCGAAAGATAGGTCACGATAACACCTTTCTTCGGCAGGACATAGCATTTCTGCTTCCACTTGCCGTTAATGCTGAAGCCGCCTCTATACTTCCAGATAAAGAAACCGTACCCGCCTTCTCTATTCATCTGCTGCACGGAAGTGGCCATATCCACATATTCTTCGGAAAGGATACGGACGCCGTTATACACACCCCCGTTATAAAGAAGCAGCCCGAACTTACTTA
>JAEEGL013124995.1_pt1 | contig 12205 bp, 9 predicted proteins | sample 9134231 | NCBI WGS metagenome assembly JAEEGL01 (sample SAMN16246548, study PRJNA631951) | gut metagenome | biome: gut microbiome; feature: rumen; material: fiber-attached | host: Bos | place: Iran: Karaj | collected 2018-10
CAAGGGCAAGATCGTGGATCTTGTGAACACCACCTTCTCCCTCTATCAGAACTCCGACAAGAAAGCCATCGACACCTTTGATTACATGCTCCGTTCCGCATCGGGAATGTACAGGACGGATAAGAAATATGATGTTTACGACAACGTGAACGAGCTCGTCGAAGAGCTCAGAAACGCCGATTACGCGAACATCGGGGACAGGAAGTATTTCGACCTCAAAGACGATTACAGGCTGGCATCCAACCTTGTTTCCGGTCTTGCGGACGAGCTCACCGATCTTCAGGAGCTTGCGAACGCGCTTCTTGCGGTACTCCTCACGAGACAGTACTTTACCCTTGAGGGCGAGAAGAACTGCGAAGGCATTTTTAATATCATTAAGAACATGCTGGACGGAGAGGCTGATTACGATAAGCTTTTCGCAGGCACCGAAGGACGTATCGAGAGCCTGAACGAGCGCATAAACGATGAAGAGTCGGTTCTTCTTGTGATAAAGGAGAACTACAAAGACAGAGTCGGAGAACTCATGCTGACCGTTCCTTTCGAGAGACTCCTTATGACCGTAAGACTTTGCGGAGAGAGCACCTTTGCGGATCTCATCGAAGAGAACACATCCATTGACGATGAATATCTTGAAAGCACCAAGAACAGATTTGCAAATGACTTGGAGGAACTTCTTAAGAACGGCGGAAGACTTAAGAACCGTGCAGTAATGGCGCAGCTCTTAAGAGAGCTTCCCGTAATGCTTTCGACCCACACCGAGGTCATGGATTATGTGAGACATTCACTCGATGCCTGCACCGATGCAGGGGAGAGACAGATATCCGTAAACCTTATCAGAGAATGTTATGATTGATTTCGTTAAACCTTTAAAGGTCGGCAAAAGCTTAAAACACAGGAAACTCCGGACAGTGAGAAGATTAAAGGCGGGGAAGTATTGCTATAAGGTGCTTCTCATAACAAGCCCCACCAATCCGGAAAACCTTTTCGACGTTATCGAGGAGAAATTCCTTCTTTTTCCGTTCTACAAGGAGCATAATATCCTTGTTTACGGAATTGCCGGCAATATGGACGAGGCTAATGAGATCCTTTTAAAACTTACGGAAGAAAAATATGCTGATCCTTAAGATTATCGGCTTCACACTTCTGGGAATCCTTGCGCTGCTTTTGTTCCTCATCCTTCTTGTGCTTTTTGTACCCGTGCGTTACAGTGCGGCGTTTAAAAATACGGACAGCGAAATGAGCGGGACAGCACGGGTCACATGGCTCCTGGGACTTGTAAGCTTCAAAATAAAATATGAGGAAAAGAAGTTTACGACCCATGGCAGGGTGGCTTTTGTAAAGCTCTTTAAGGACAAGGAAGAGACTGAAGAAAAGACTGAAAAAAAGCCCAAGGAAAAGAAATACGATGATCATGTGAAGGCTTCCGGTAAAGAAAAAGCTGCAGAGACACACGGTAAAAAGACAACAAAGACAGAAGATAATAATCTTAAGAACCCCAACCCCAACCTTTCTGTTGTTGACCGCCTTAAAAATATATACACGAACAGGGATAAGGTCGCTGACCTTTGGGAAGACACCCGCCCGGCTGTTATGAAGGCTCTTAAGAAGATCAAGAAACTCCTTCTTCACATCGTACCCAAAAGCTCCGGCGGAGTGATTGAATTCGGATTTGACGATCCTTCGACTACGGGAAAGCTTCTGGGAACCATATCTGCGGTGTACGGGCTCACGGGACCGCTGTTCGCGCTTCATCCTGACTTTGAAAACAAGGTTCTGAACTCAGATATTTGGATAAAGGGCAGGATAAGGATATTTACCGTTGCATTGATACTTGTTTTGTTGTATTTTAATAAAGAACTCAAAAATGCCGGAAAGCGTTTAAAAGTGCTTTCGGAAAGGGTATAGGGAGAGCCGATGGCAGAAAACAATAAGTTTCAGAATACAGTGGAATCACTTTTTAAGGGAATGGACGGTTTCCTCACCACCAAGACAGTGGTGGGTGACGCCGTAAAATTTGACGACGGAACCATAATCATGCCCCTCGTGGAGGTTTCCTTCGGCGTTGCCGCAGGTGCCTGGAGCAATGAAAGAGAAAAGTCCGGCAAGGGCAGCAGCGGCGGCGGTATGGGCGGTAAGATCACACCCAGCGCAGTGATAGTCCTTAAGGACGGACATGCTAAGCTTGTCAATGTCAAGAATCAGGATACCGCCACCAAGGTTCTGGATATGATCCCCGATATCGTAGACAGAATAACATCCTCCGCCAAGGAAAAGAAGGACCTTAAAAACAAGGTTGATTCCGTGGTAGAGGATGATAAAAAGTCTTCCGTTAAGAATTCAAAAGAAACGGACAACGAGACCGAAAAGGACGATCCGTTTATCTTTTCTTAAAGCTCTGTTCGCAATAAACACATCTGTAGGTGCCTTTCTCGGGATTCGTAAGTCTGAATCTGTGAGTGAGGCCCTGCTCGATGGTGGTTATGCATCTGGGATTCTTGCATTTGATGATGCCTTCTACGAATTCCGGCATACTGGGCTTTCTTTTTTCGACTATTTTTCCTTCTTTGATGATATCGATGGTGATGTTCGGATCCATTACGCCCAGCATATCAAAATTCAGCGAATGTTCCCCTTCGATCTTTATGATGTCTTTTTTACCCATCTTTTTGCTTTTAACGTTTTTAATGAGAGCGACCTCTGTGTCCAGCTTGTCGAGCCCGAGCCATGTGTAGATCTCCATGCATTCGCCGGCTCTGATATGGTCGAGAACATATCCTTCGTTCAATCCGCTTATGTTCAGCATAATTAACCCTCTATCTTTCCCGCTTCCTTGAGAAGCGTATAAATCAACGCCATTCTGATGTAAACGCCGAGCTCTGCCTGTTTGAAATATACGGCTCTCGGATCGTCGTCCACTTCCGTGGCGATCTCGTTTACTCTGGGCAGGGGATGCATTCCCAGCATATCGGGTCCCGCAAGGCTCATCTTGTCCTTATCGAGTATGAAGCTGTCCTTCAGGGGGATGTACTCCTCTTCGTTAAAGAAACGCTCACGCTGAACTCTTGTCATATAGAGAATGTCAAGCTCCGGCATTACTTCCTCAAGCTTATTCACTTCCTTATACTCGATACCCTTTGCGTCAAGGACTTCCGAACGCAGATAGTTGGGGATCTTCAGTTCTTCGGGGGAGATGAGTACGAACTTAACGCCTGTGTAACGTGACATGGCGGTGATGAGGGAATGGACGGTACGTCCGAATTTAAGGTCGCCGCAGCAGCCGATGGTGAGATTGTCGAGATGACCTTTAAGCTGACTGATGGTGAAAAGATCCGTGAGAGTCTGGGTGGGGTGGTTGTGACCACCGTCTCCGGCATTGATAACGGGGATCAGAGAGTGCATAGCCGCCACCTGGGGAGCACCTTCCTTAGGATGACGCATCGCGCAGATATCGGCGTAGGATGAGATAACGCGGATGGTATCGGAAACGCTTTCGCCCTTCGCCGCTGACGACGAATCGGCAGAAGAAAAACCAAGAACACTGCCCCCGAGATTAAGCATTGCAGCTTCAAAACTTAAACGGGTGCGGGTACTTGGTTCATAGAATAAAGTAGCTATTTTCTTTCCTTTGCATTTTTCCGAATAATCGGAAGGATGGGAATACATATCTTTGGCAAGGGTTATAAGGTCTTCAAGCTCTTTTACCGACAGATCCTGAGGACTGATGATGTGTCTTAAAGTATGCTGTGTCATAGCTTTCCTCCAAATTTTTTTCTATTCTACTATAACCCTTCCTCTGACACAAGAAGAAAATAAGATTGATTAAATATATTAATGATGTGTCTTTTGTGCACCTTGTATAATTTATTGCCTCATTTTTGTGCATTTCACATGTTGCCCACGGGAGATTATTGCGATATAGTATCTCGTGGAGTTAAAAAATAGAGAGGGGTACATTTAACATGGAAAAATTTGTAAAGATTCTTGCAATTATCACGGGCATTCTTATGCTCCTGGCTGGAGTGGCTTTTCTGATTTTCGGAAGGAGTCTTTTTGCCGTTTCTACTGTAGCTGTCACGGTTACACCCACACCCAAAGGACATCTTGTACAGGTTAATACGGCAACGCCGAAGCCGGCAGCGACGCCTACGCCTTCACCCACTCCCACATTAACCCCTACGCTTACGAACACCCCTTCGCCTTTACCGACGCCCACGCATGATCCTGTGAGGACTGTTGAGGACAGAGTATGGACTGTAAGGGATGCGGAGCTTAGGGTTGATGCGAACAACGAGGGGATAAAGCTTGCGGTGATCCCTATAAGGACGGGAGTAAGAAGAACGGGCATTCATGAGAACGGTTATAGCCGTGTCGAGTATGACGGTTTCACAGGATTTGTGTCAGATTCCGATATCATGACTGCAGAACCTACTGCGACGGCATCCCCCACCCCTACTTCTTCACCTTCGCCCACGCCATGGGTCATAAATAACCTTACCGTTAAAGACGGGATAAAGGAGATCTATGATGATCCAAATTACTGGAGAGGGGACGGAGAGAAAGAGACAGGGTACAGAGTGTACACGCATAAGAGAACGTACCTTATGGAAGAGCCGAGGAGTGATTCAAAGCGTCTGGCGTTCTTCCCTGAGAGGACAGTGCTTTATGTTTATGCTCTTTGTGAAAACGGATGGCTCCTTGTTGATGACAGAGAAAGCATATCGGAATATTACGGATATGTGGATCCGAGTGCAGTCAGCACCGTGGTCCCCACAAGTACACCGAGACCCACAGCTACCATGACGCCCAGTCCTCGTCCCACGGCAACCCTTTACCCCGAGGTTACGGGATACGTCACAAAGACGGAAACGGTGCATGAGAACGGATGCAGCACCGAAAAAACGTCTTATTCGGACGGCTCCACGGTGGAAGTAAGACACGTTGATGGCACGGACATCGTGGTTACCGCTACTACCTACAAAGACGGTACATGCGTTGAGAGATCAAATGAGGATGATTATACACTGATCAATCATCCTGACGGTAGTTGGACGTTTGTAAATGACGACGGCACCACTGATTTCTGGGGAGCTGACGGAAAGCTAAAGTTCATCGTTGAAAGGTTTTATGAAAGCTATTACAACCTCACGATCTTCTTCAGGTACAAGACCAGCAGTTCCAGGAACTCCGCGGTCATCTGTAACTCGGACGGTACTGATAACAAGTGGTCCGGAACGGTATACCATTTCAACGGTATGGTACTCGGTGGTCCCAAGAGGCTGATATCCATCTACGATGAGAATGGTGTCTTGCATGAGATACCGATAGCTGACGGACCTTTCTACGACTATTAATAAGTTATTCAGAAGGCAGACTGAATGACACTTGAACTTAAGGGCACGTGTTTTACGTGCCCTTAGGGTCAAGTCATGTCTGCCTTTTTATTATGTAAAAAACGATTCTTTAAGAGGATCTTAATGATAAAGCTTTTAAACAAACAACATCATATCGCAGCGGGGGCAGCCTTCCTCCTTGTTCTGTCCCTGCTGATACCCATCACAAGAGTACAGGCTGACGAATGGGATCATCACTTCGTTGGAACAGGAAGTGAGTTCATAACCTTCAGAAGTGAGCTTGGCTTCTATGTATACGATGATGAAGCGGATCCCGGACACACGAATCCTCTCGGGATCATCGACATGATACCGGAAAAGCCCAGGCAGAAAGAAGGTAACTACTACCTTGAGTACGAGGGTGTAAAGTTCATGTTCTATGATAACGCGGGAGATGCGTGTCACCTAAACTTCCCGCAAGAAAACGAGTCCATCCTTTACGAGTACCTCTATAACGACAGGCAGTTTGGCGGGCGTAAGTCATACTATCTTTTGGGCAGATCTGTCATAAAGATCTACTCAAGAGACAAGAACCATGTGGGACCCTATAACTATAACGACGGTAACTACTGGACAACGAAGCATGACCTTCTGATGGCCGACTATGGTGTCTTATGCCGGGCCTCCCAGGGCGGTCGTGACAAGTACGGTAACCTCCTTGACGGTTATTACAACCTTAACGGTGATCAGATTAACTCCATCGATGAGATATTTGCTGACCCCTATCGTATCGAGGTCTCTGCAGTTGGATCATCAAAGAACATCACCTACGATGCAAATGGTGGAACAATTAAAGGAAAAGCTCGTTATAAAACCACCTTCACTGTCGGCAATGACCGTTGCATAAACGATAAGCCCACCTACAACAGTTATCACTTCTGGGGCTGGAGCACCAAGCGGTACGGCATCAACCCTAACTTAGGTGATGAAGACCTTATAAGGGGCGGTGACAGGCTTGAGTTCTGGGAGGATGCGACACTCTACGCCGTATGGGGAACATACGAGTTCGGAGATGTCATAGCCGGCCATACCCACCGCTTTCGCGTAAAGATATATGAGAAGAATGAAAGGTGCCCGATATGTAACGGCATGCTCTATAAGTACGTTGACGAGTGCGACTGCGGCCTTTACTATGACAGGGACGATGTGGACCATGAGTGTCCCGCGTGCTCCATACACTATTCCAACGGTATCTGCAGGACCTGCGGGAGATACCACTCGGATCAGGGATCCAAGACCATAGAGGGACGTAACCAGGAGATAGTCGCTCTTTCCGACACGGGACTCACATATCCCGGACATCACTTCGTGGGCTGGAACGACAGCATGGCGGGGAACGGCACATGGTACAGTGCGGGACAGACCTATTCTTTTGAAAGCTATGGTGAAGATAAGACGATCTATGCCATATGGGAGCCTAACAACTATAGGTTGACCTTTGATTACATGGAGACAGGATTGCTCGGAGCCGACACCATGACAAAGGGCGAGACACAAAGGACAGTGTCTTACGACGCTCTCATGAACGACCTTCCTGAACCCACACTTAATGGTTTTGCCTTTAACGGCTGGTATTCACCCGACAGGGGCGTGATAATGAGCGATTCCATGAGGTACGGCATAGCCCATGACGCGACCTTTGAAGCAGAGTGGCTAAGCCACGCGGTAACGGTGTTCACGGATCCCGCTTTCCCTGATGACGCACTTACTACCGAGATGCCCGAGTTCTTTACCCTCATGCATAACGTGTTCGAGGTGGGGTATGGGACATATTACGGGAAATGGATACCCACGGGGCTCACACCCAAATGCTTCGGATATGACTTTGTGGGATGGACCGATGCGAACGGTGTCCCGATAAATGAGAACACCTTATGCACCATAGACGATGCCCATACGATCTACGGATCGTGGCGTAAGAAGAATATACAGCTGACCCTTGATCCCGGCTTCGGTGCGTTTTCGGGTAAGGAAGCGGAAGAACCTGTCATAACGACAAGAGAGTACGGAACGATCATTATCGATGAATACGCGCTTCCCACTCCGGAAAGAAAAGGATATCAGTTTACGGGATGGTTCACCGAGCGTGACGGGAACGGCGAAAAAACAGAAAACGGCGATAAGCTGTTACTTAACGGTAACACCACATTTTATGCCGGGTGGCAGAAGAAAAAGTACGCCGTGACCTTTGACTACTGTACGGAGTGGAAATATCCCGCGACCGATCTTCAAGGGAATGATACGGAATACTTGATAGTGACATACGACGAGTACCCCGGGGAGCTCCCGACCCCTGCACGTTTCGGCTATAAGTTTACGGGGTGGTCAACGGACAAAAAGTATTACCCCGAGTACGATGCCTATAACGGCGATCCCGATGCCGACGTCATATCGAAGGAAGCTCTGTGGGATATCGACGGGAACGTGACCGTCTATGCCCTCTGGCAGGCACTCACCGTTAAGGTCACATACGATTATAACTACGATTACACGGAAAAGATCCCTCTGCCTTAATAAGGATGACACTCACATGAAACACTTTATAAGCATCACAAAAAGAATAACCGCCGTTCTCCTTACGGGAGCTCTGTTACTCTTGGATAAGCCCGTAAAGATCCCGCCCGTGCGCTTTCTTACGGAGCACACGCAGACATATCCCGTAGCGGGCATCCACACGGTCCTTGCCGCATCCGCAGCCCATACCCATGACGGCATCTGCTATACGGGTTCACCCCATAACCATACGAGCGGGTGTTATGTGAGCAGACGTGTAGAGGAATACTGCGGCGGCAGGATATGCAAATGGTATGATGAATACGCGGGCGGAGACGAATACCTGTGTTATTACGTCTGTAAGTGGAGACTGTGCTCCAACTACGGCTACGACTTTGCGACTTCCAGTTACTGGGTACCGGAACGCGGAGGAGCTACGCACTATTACGGTAACTATGAGGAGTACAAACGTTGTCCGTACTGTAATGAAGAGTACCCCATACATCACAGACGGTGGTATCAGTACAGATATTTTCACATCTATGCGAGCTATTGTAATAAGTGTAACCAGAACTTCACAAGTACGAGCGATTATCGCACAGGCACTCACGGCTGGCGGTGGACTACACGCAACGAGCTCATCTGCGGTAAGGAGCAGGGGGCATATTACGAAAGTAACGGGGCACCGGGGAGCTGCATATGTGATAAGATAGTTTCCACCGTAACCCCCGATGAACCCGTGCAGATAGTGCAGTACGGGGAGCCGATAAATGCGAAGGCAACGCTGTCACTTTATAACGGCCAGATCGTGTCGGACTACGAGTGTGAGGTCACGGGGTATGACCCAAACGACCTTTCGGGAAACTTCCAGACGGTGACTCTCACCGTAAAGGACGAGTACCCGTACGCATATAACGCCGAAGCCAATAAGAGGGAAACAAGAAAGCAGAGCACGACGATACAGGTGAAGGTATTGGGATATTATGACGTACACCTTGTATCGGGAGAAGGCGGACGTATCGCAGGGGTCCGAAACCCTGACGGAACGTGGGACAGTACCGACACGACTCTTTCGTGCCTTGTGGGATCCCGTGTAACCCTTGCCATAATCCCCGACAGAGGCTATACCGTGAAACTCCTAAAGACCACCAACGCCGAGAACACTACCACGAACCTTGCAGCAGAGGTAGGCACGGAGAATGAGTATATGAATCCGGTGGCGGATCTCACCAAAAACGGCACGGTCATAACCTATAGCTTTACGATGCCCGTGGGAGAAGTAGAGTTAAGCGCTGTGTTCATGGGACAAAAACATATAGTTACGTTCGATCCTGCCGGGGGCGGGTGGGCGGGGCGGACGAGAGACGTGGTAAAAACTGCGGTCTACGGTAAGTCTTACATATCGGAACACACCTTTCCCGACGATCCCCATAGGACAGGCTATATATTTAACGGATGGTACGACAACGCGGGCAGAAGATATGAGGTCTGGGACATCTGCGATGTTACGCGGGATCTCACCCTTCACGCTTCGTGGCTTTCGGTGTCGAACGCCGTGAAATATGTGGGGTTTGAAGATATATTGGACTATCCCGCCCCCGTAAGTATCGAAGGCTTTTGGAGCGATCTTCATACATTTTGGAGATTATATGAAAAGAACAATAACGGATATGGGGAAGCTTTGGAAAGAGGCACGATTCTTAGACTTACAGACCCCATGACTCTCTACGGACACTGGGAGCCTAAAGAGTACACGGTTTCTTTTGATGCAACCGGAGGGGAGATAATAAGTGGAGAAGAGGAAAAGAAGGTTTATTACCATACAGTTTTCGGAGAGCTTCCGGAGGCGGTAAAGGATGGGGCGGTCTTCACAGGCTGGTACACAGATACCGAAAAAGGAGAGCGTGTTACGGAGAACGACTGTCTGACTATCCCACATGACATTACTCTATATGCCGGCTGGCAGGAGGATGACGGTAACACGGCTGTGCTTTCGGCCGAACTCGTGAGAGTGAATAACCTTCCCGTAATATTTCGGGATGCCTTCGGTGTACCCGTGACTTTCCCGGGGAACAGGCTCACTGTATTTTTTGACGCGAAACTTCCAAGGGACGCAAAAGCACCTTTTACATACAGCCTGATACCGAATTATTATATTCTTTCGGAGGAGGAGACTTTGGAAAAAGTGCATGTTCTCTCTACAGGAAGAGTGGGAGACAGTACCGTGACCTTCTATGAGAGAGGTAAGGACGTTGATGATGTGATGACTGAAGAAGCGGACAGTGCTAACGAGACACTTGTATTCCACTGGGTACTGCCACATCTGTCTTTTGCGGTGCGGGAGGAAAACTATGCCGAGATGTTACGTATTTCCGAGATAAACACCCTTTCGGGGCAGGAGGATTTCTTTGAGAATGACAGGGATATGATAGTTGTTTTTGACATATCCGTCACGGATGCAACAGGAAAAAGCTGGAGAAAGGACGGAGCACTCACTGTCATCATAACAAAAAATGAAGCACCGGGTCCGTAAGACCCGATGCTTCTGTATGCAGTAAATCCGAATCCGGTGAAAAATCAGAAACCGAAATATCTCTTGCAGTTGTTGTAGGAAACATCCTGCACCATCTTCTCGAGGAATTCGAAATCAGCGGGATATTCGCCGTTTTCTACCCAGTTGCCCACAAGGTCGCAGAGGATGCGGCGGAAATACTCGTGACGTGTGTATGACAGGAAGCTTCTGGAGTCTGTCAGCATGCCCACGAAGTTCGAGAGAAGTCCGAGGTTTGCAAGGCTGGTCATCTGCTCGCGCATACCCGTGTTGTTATCGTTGAACCACCAAGCGGAACCGTGCTGGATCTTGCCGATGGCGTCGGAATTCTGGAAGCATCCCATGATCGTTCCGATGGCCGCATTGTCTGCGGGATTTAAGGAATAGAGTATGGTCTTGGGAAGTTCGTCCGTATAAGCAAGTGCGTTCAGGAAGCCCGAAAGTTCTGCTGCCGAAGCGCCTGTTAAGATGCTGTCGTAACCTGTATCGGGACCGAGCTTTTCATACATCTTCTTATTGTTGTCGCGAAGGGCGCCGTAATGAAGCTGCATTACCCAGCCGAGTCTTGCGTATTCTCTTCCGCAGAAGAGCATGCATGCGGTCTTGAACTTGAGCTCATCCTCTCTTGAAGGAAGGGTGCCGCCCATGCGTGCCGCAAATATCTTTTCGATCTCGCTTTCGGAAGCGGGACGGTACATAACGAATTCAAGGCCGTGGTCCGAAACGCAGCAACCGTTCTCTGCGAAGAATGCCATTCTGTTCTTAAGTGCCGCGCAAAGATCCTTGAATGTAGCGATCTTCATGCCGGATGCCTTTTCAAGACGTGCGAGATAATCCTTATAATCGGGCTTCTCGAGGTTCATCGCCTTGTCGGGACGCCATGCGGGAAGTACCTTAACATCGAAGGTCTTGTCTTCCTTTATCATCTTGTGCCACTCAAGAGTATCTGCGGGATCGTCTGTTGTGCAGATTGTGTCCACGTTTGACATCTTAATGAGATTTCTTACCGACATCTCGGGGGTGCTGAGCTTCTTATTGCATACTTCCCATGCTTCCTTGCAGGTAGCGGGAGTAAGGGGCTTGTTGAATCCGAAATATCTCTGAAGCTCGAGATGGCTCCAGTGATAGAGCGGGTTGCCTATAGCCTTCTGAAGGGTCTCTGCCCATTTCTCAAACTTTTCATAATCATCGGCATCGCCGGTGATGTATTTCTCATCTACGCCGTTCGAGCGCATCTGACGCCATTTGTAATGGTCTCCGCCGAGCCATACCTCAGTGATATTCTTGAACTGACGGTCTTCGGCAATCTCTTTGGGACTGATGTGGCAGTGATAGTCGATGATGGGCATCTTTTCTGCCGCAGCATACAGTCTTTTGGCGGTTTCTGTTGATAACAAAAAATCCTTATCCATAAAATTCTTCATAGTTTAAGCCCTCCTATCTGTGGATTATAGAGTATATCCCACGGCAAAACAAGGGTAGAAACTTATCAATAATTGCTTGTTTACATGATAAAAATTTACGGTTGTATTTTTTCATTGTTAATGTTGTTATAATGTTCTGAAAGATTGTCGAACATTTTCGCTGAGGGTAAAACAGGTTGACTTTGGCATTCTTACGGCTTAAAATTTTAACAGTTATGTCGCGTTGTCACTGTTCGCAGGGGTCGCCGTGAAATGCGCCTCTCTCGAAAGCCTGCTTTCGGAGAAGGCGCGCTTCACGGCTGCCTCCGCGGACGCGGGGCCCCATCGTCAGCATTCTGATGCTGACG
>JAEEGL013622864.1_pt1 | contig 12205 bp, 2 predicted proteins | sample 9134231 | NCBI WGS metagenome assembly JAEEGL01 (sample SAMN16246548, study PRJNA631951) | gut metagenome | biome: gut microbiome; feature: rumen; material: fiber-attached | host: Bos | place: Iran: Karaj | collected 2018-10
AAGAACGCGAGGTCGGGACGGTCAGAATTACCGATGGAGAGAAGCGCGAACTTGTACATCCGATGAACTGACGGGAAAAGCGGGAGCTTGTTCTCAAAATCATAGATGTATTCCAAACGCTTCTTGCTGACAATCTCCGCAAAGAAATCCTTTGTAGAGTTGTCTGTGCAGATTCCTGTTGGGACAACAAGGCCAGCGCGTCCGTCAGGCGCGAGAATCTGGAGCACGAGTTCCGAGAAGAGCGCGTAGAGGTTCACATCGCCAATGCCCGTGAGCGGGTAGTGCCCACCCTCTGCATGGACAAATGCGCTCGTGCGTTCGCTCATGGCGACGGCAGCGTTGAAATCCGCAAAGAGCTTCTGTTCGGCGGTGGAGCCGTGTTCAAGCTGCGCGATAAGCTTATTGCGTTTGGAGGCGTTCTGCGCCTCGGAGATGTCCGGGTAGCGGGTGGCAAAGAACTCCTTGGCCTGTACCTTGATGCGATCCCACGGCGGATTGGTGAGAATCACGTCGAAACCACCCCTGCCGAAGACGGTGGGGAACATAAGCGGCCAATGGCGGACGTTCGTCTCTCGACATGTGCCGGAGGCGGCGTCGAGCATCGCGGGCGATGGTGCGTTGAGAGCCTCACCCGCAAGAAGCGCACGGAGGTTGGCGGTCGTGGGAACGAGATCGCCTTTCTTCTCCTCGATGAACGCCGCCGTGTAGAGATCGGCCGCCGGGGCGAGGCGATTTGACCTCGCTTCGGCGTAGAAAGACTCCCACGCGGCAGTCTTCGCCTCAATCTCGGTAATTGTGCTTGTTGGCATCGCCTCGATGGCGGCGCGCTTCTCGGCCAGAGAGTTGTCCGGCTGGGTGAAGAGTGACACCGCATGCGGATTCTTCTTCAGATCTTTGAGCGCGGAGGCGTTCTCTGCCTTGAGCGCCTTTGCGACGGCGGCATCATCACCTTCCACCACCTCGAACGCCTCGGCTTGTATGCCGCCATCGAGTTGCTTGAGGCGGGCGATTCCAAGAATGGAGTTTCCGCAGACGAAATGCGAATCGAGAAAGCCGAGGGGCTGTCCGGGGACGAGTGTTTCGATCCAGAGCGCGATCTTCGCGAGCTCCAGCGCCATCGGGTTGAGGTCAACACCGTAGATGCAGTTCGAGACGACATCGCGCAATGCCTCGCGGTAGAGGGTCGAGGTAACGGCCTCGTCTCCGGCGCGAATCTCGGCAAGGCGTTCAGCGAGACGGCGCGCAGCGGCAAGAAGGAAGTGTCCCGAACCGCAAGCCACATCGAGAACGGATATGGAGAGAATCGCCTTTTCCTTGTCGGTCGCATCCACCAGACGTTTCTTCACGAGCGGATCGACCACGCGCGTCACCTGCTCGTCCACGAGGCACGAGGGCGTGTAGTAGCTGCCCGAGGTCTTGCGGGCGTTGCCGGCGGTGAGGCCTTCCTCCGTGATGCCCACGAAGCCGAAGGTACGCTCCTGACGCGAGACCGTGGGCACGAGTTCGAGGAGCGATTCGTACACGGAGCCCAGCTCCTCCGCGCCAAGGTTGCGGTAATCGACAAGCTGGTATGCCCCGTTCATCTGCGTCCAGCGGAGGGCACGCGTCGCTTCAAGAAGTGCGCGGTTGTCGAGGACGCAATCGTTCAGCCAGTTGAGCCGATTCTTGCGGAAGAGTCCGCCGAGCGCGGGCAGGGCAAGCTCCTTCTCTCCGTGGTCGAGCGCGGCGAATACGATCTTCACGCTTTCGTAGAGGTCAATGTGGCGGTCGCATGCCGATGCGCGGAATGCGCGGCGGATGAGGCGGTGGAGCGAATAGCCGGCCTCGTATGTCTCGACGGCGTCCGACGGCGAATCGGGCGCGGGGAAGAGCAACGACTTGCGCTCTTCCGCCACGTAGAGGAAGAGGAATCGGTAGGCAACGAGAAGAAGCTCCTGGAAGTATGCCTGATCCGTGATCGTGCCGGAGTCGAACGCACCGCGCAGCTTCTCGTTGCGCGTATCCTTCAGGAAGGCGTTGCCGAGAATCTGCAAGGCGCGGATGACGCCATCCCGAAGGTCGTTGAACACGCGCACGCCCTCGCTCTCGCCACGCTGGCGCATCTTCTCCCATACGGAGTCGTCGCCGGACGGAGCCGCGCCCACGCGGTCATGGTAGAGGAGCCGCCAGAGGAATACGAAATCGGGGTAGCGTTCCTCGGAGAGGATGTGCTCAAGGTCGAACTCGACATACGATGGGCGCGTGAGGGAGTTGTTGTCGCGGAGAAGCCGGATACGCGAGGCGTTCGTGACTATCGCCCAAAGATGGTCGTCCTTGGCGTTCAGCCATTCCTGCACATACTGGGTGATCGAACGCTTGCGGCGGGAGAGACCGTCGCCGGAAAAGCGATAGGCGGTTTCGTCGAACTTGTCCTCGTGCCAAGAGTAAAAAATCGGGACCACACCTTCGCCCGCAAGGCGGAACGGCACGAAGTCTTCCGGCCTTTCTGGCAGATCATAACCGAGGGCGTCATGGAAGAGAGAGACAAGGAATTTCCGCTCGGCGGCTTGTGGGCTCTTCTCACGGCGAAGCTGGTACTGCTTCCACGCTGCGACGGCGATGCGGAAGGCGCGTCCGTATTCGTCGGCGACGCTCATCCCTGCTGGAACGCCAAAAGGATAGTCGTTATCCAGTTCACCCTTGAAGAGGCGGTCGAGGATATCGGGCGCGAAGAGCGTCCCTTCGAGCGTGAAGGTCTCTACGGAGAGGATTGAATGATGCTTGGCCATAAAATGATCTCCTCACACTTGGGGAAGAAAGACGTAGATGCCCATGATGTCAGGTGGAAGGACAGGGCTGACGGAGTATGTTCCCTTGTCGCCGGAGGCGTCGCGGACACGACGATGATCGGCGAGAAGAGCATCGGCGCGCGCTTTTGCGATAGCGGCGAGATCGTCTTCATGAGCCGTGATCGACGCAAGCGCATCAGTGATCTGCTTTTCGCCAGCTGAAACCGAGAGATCGCCAGATGGAGTTGGCGACACAAAATTCTTCTCGGCCAAGGAGAAACCGGAAGTGCCCGTAGAGGCGAGAGAGATGGTCTCTTCGCCGATCATCGTGCGCTCAACACCGCCTTTTGTGCGCTTGAGCTGATGGCGAAGACGGAGAACGGCAAGAACGGTCTTGGCTTTGACATCCTTCGTGCGGAATACTGATGCGCGCACGGCCAGCACCTTGCCGGAAGGCTCGTCCGCAAGGGCGCTTTCGAGCGTACAGTCGGCCAGCACCGAAACAAGCGGATGGGTACGCGGGATGAACTCCACGCCAGGGTGTCCGTCGGCGGCGGATTGCGAGAAGGCGATCTTGCGCGGCTTCGCCACGGCGACGCCTGCCTCTTCCATGCGCTCGCGGATGGCCTTATCCAGGAGATTCGGCGAGAATGTGTAGATTCCGGCCTGTTCCCCCAGCGGCGCATCAAGAGCGGCAAGGGCATGGGAAACGAAACGCGCCACATCGGACTCCGTGCCGAGAACGGACGTCGTCTTCTCCAATTCGGGGGCGACATCGGCGGGTTTGAGCCCCTTCTGGGCGAAGATGGTACGATTCTTCTTCTCGCTCTCCCTGGCATCCGTCCAGACATCATCAAGCGCCTTCAGTTCCGAACTTCCGGCAAAGAGATCTTCCATGAAATCCATCTGCTGCTCGTCGGTCTTCTTCTTCAGAAGGAATGCCTGGAGAATCGCGGCGTTGATGCGGGCGTCGTCCGCCGGGACCGGCACGGTCACGCCAAGTTCCTTGCGGATCTCCTGTGCCTTGCGCACGATCACGCTGAGGACAATTCCATCAACGGGATTATCGTGGCTGTAAAGCATAGCGCATTTGACCTCTGGACGGGGCTGGCCATAACGATCCACGCGCCCTTCACGCTGTTCGTGGCGAGTGGGGTTCCAGACCATGTCGTAGTGTATGACCGCATCGAAGCCGTGCTGGAGGTTGATGCCTTCGGAGAGGCAGTCGGTCGCCACGAGGATGCGCTTTTCCGATTCCGCGAGTTCGTTCACGACCAGCTCGCGGTCGGCGGACGCAATCTCGCCCGTTACGGCCCGGACGTCAAACCCCTTCGCCGAATACCTCTTTCGCAGATGCTCCGCCACGTACTTGGCCGTTTCTATGTAGGAGCAGAAGACGACAGGGTGGAACGGTTCCTTGCCCTTGAAGAGGTCGTCCAGCGTTTTGTCCAGCTCGGCAAGCTTGGGATCTGCGGCGTCCTCAAGTTCCGTCGCGAGGCGCTTCAGCTCGCGAAGATCGGCGGCATTTTCAAAGCCGACGAGGTTAGGGAGGGAATCATCGTCCTCATCGTCTGCCGGCGGCTCATCGTCCGAGGCAAGACGGTCGAGACGGTTCTGAAAGGCCTTGGCGGCGGCGGCGGGCGACGACGACGCGCAGCGCAGAAGCGCAAGGGCCGTGTAGCCGTAGAATGTCGCGTGAACACCCTGCTCGGAGGCGCGACGTGCAAGTTCCTGGCAATGCTCGTAGATGAGTTTCAAGTACGAAGACCAGTCGGGCGTGAGGGGGTAGTCCCCCTCCTTCGTCAGACGCTGGGGGAAGATCGACTTTCCGTCCCAGTCGTTTTCGATGTCGATGCGGTGGCGCTGCACGAAGTGGCGCCCAAGCTCGGCGCGGAGTTCCTTGTCGTCTTTGCGTTCATCCATGAGCGCATGGAATTCCGGCTTGAGGAGAGCGATCAGCCGGTAGAACGCCTCGCGGTCGCCGGAATGCGGCGTAGCCGTGAGGAGGAGCATGTGGCGGGACGAGTCCGCCGCAAGCTTGCGAACAAGATCATAGCGGTACTGCGTGCCGACGCCGCCGTGGGAGCATGTGTGCGCCTCGTCCACAATGATGAACTCGGGCGCGGCGCTCAGGAAGTTGTCCCGATGCTTCTCGCTCTTGATGTAGTCGAGGCTGATGACGACGGCCTTGTAGTGGTCGAAGATCGATTCGCCGACGGGGATGTCGCGTTCAAGACGCGTGACCGTGCGTCCCGTGAGCGCGACGGCGTTGAAGTGGAAGTGGCGCTTCAGCTCGCCCGTCCACTGGTCAACGAGGTGCGGCGGACAGAGGACGGCGAAACGGGAGATTTCGCCGCGATCAAAGAGTTCACGCACGACAAGCGAGGCCTCGATGGTCTTACCGATACCCACGTCGTCGGCCACGAGAAGCCGCGTGACGGGCATCTTGAGCGCCATGAGAAGCGGCACGAGCTGGTAGGGACGCGGCGAGACGCCGAGGTTGCCGAATGAGCGGAACGGCCCCGCGCCGCTCCTGAGCTTCATGCGGAGCGCGTCACGCATCAGTTCCGCCTGGGCGGCGTTACCGAGCTTCGTCGGATCGGGCGGCGCGAACGAGGCCGATGTCGGCGGCTCGGACTCAAGCGACGGAACGATTACCGTCTCGTCCATGTCGGAGCCGGACAGAGGGCGAAGTTTGAGGCGCTTGGGAGTGGATCCGCTCTGCACGATCCACTCGCGGGAGCGCGCCCTTACAATCGAACCTATGGTGTATGCTGCTTCAGCCATGTTCAGTCCTTGAATAGATTTTCGTTGTCGGCGAAGAAGGCGTCGTACTGCGATTCCTCTGACGGGAACTCGAGGATGTCGAATCCCTGCTCGGCAGCAAAAGCGGAGAGCTGCGGCGATGGCGGGGAATAGGTTACGATGACGTTCTCTTCATCGTAGAGCGCGTCTATCGTAAAGGCATCTTCGCCTTCGCCGACGACCTTGCCGATGTTATTTGACAACGGCAGTCTCAGTCCCCTCTTCTGGATTTCCCGCAAGAACGGCGTACTTGCAACATCTACCTGCGGCACAGGAGCGGCGTTCACCGTGGCTATGGCATTCGGGGCGAGATTCGCCAATTTAGCCAGGTATTTCTTGACGATGGCGTTACGCCTGTTGATGAACTCATGTTCCGTCTGGTTGTAGTACGAGAGCAGACATTCGTAGCAGCCCGCCTGGCATTTGACGTTCTCGACTTCCTCATAATCGCCAGATGCGCTGTTGAGACGATAGTGCATCACCTCAAGTGCCTTCTTCGCGATTTCACGGAAGCAGACTTCGCGCTGCGATTCGTCCACAAGGCGATTCAAGACGCCATTACCCCCCTCTGACGCCTCATAGAGGAGAATCCGGGAAGGTACGTCGCCGTTGGGCAGATACTCGGCGGCAAGTTCGGAAGATTCCAGCTGGAACACGCGCTCGATGCCGCGCTGCAGCGCGGCCCGGAACGTTGACATAGCCTCTTTGCTCTCGACGATCTCATGCGGAGGCTCGACCACAAGCATGTTCTTCGTGTCGCGCACGAACGGAACGATGCGCACTTCCTTTTTGACGGCAGCATTCGGGTCTTGCGGCTCCTCTCCTCCCTCGTCGTCATCGCGTTTGCTCCATAGCCCTGTGTACGGATTGATCCAAAACCCCAATTCCTCTGGATTCGCCCTTCTGCGCAGGCCCTTGTTGATCTTCCAGATTGTCGCAGCCGGAACATACGTGAGCTTGGTGGAAAGTCCCTCGTCCATCGTTATCTCGGCGTCTTTTCGCGCGTCTGCGGGGTCCTTCGGCATGCTGTAGGTGGTCAGCGTCTCAAATCCCTGCCGCTGGCGCTCTTCATCCATCACGGTGATTCGTGCGGCTTCGCGGGCTTCGACGGTCTCGACGCCGTAGAGGTCTTGGATGAGTGATTTTGAGAAATCAATCGGCTCATGGCACGAGGGGCAGACGTTGTACATGGGCGGCTCGGAAGGCTTGTCGAGATTGAACATGGCACATCCGCATTTCGAGCAGACATAGCCCTTCATCGTCATGAGGCGTCCGTTGGCTGCCACATGCGTCAGCTCGCTTGATTTCAGCTTGACCTTCGTGACGCGGTACATCGCCCCTTCATGGTAGATGAGCGAACGCGGGCCGAATTCGGTGAGTGCGAGGAAGCGCGGGCGGGCGATCATCGTGCCGCGATTCGTTCCGGCCGCCGCCACGCCAGCACGGACATACTGCCGTTTCGAGAGCCACGCGATCAGCGGCAGCTTCGGGAAGCTGTAGCCGGGCAAGAACCCTTGGCTGGCGAGGTAGCGGTAGAGGTAGAAGTCCGAATTCTCCTTCTGGGTCGCTTCAAGGACGTTGATCTGCTCCAGGGCGTCCGTCGCGACGCCGAGCGCGATCTCGCGCTCCTTCTTGTTCGGTGAGGTCTCCGCGATGTGGTTTGCCTCCTTCTGCTGGAGCTTCGTCGCCTTGTAGAGCATCCGCCAACGGTCAAGCGCGGCATCAAACGCCTGACACGATGCGTTGATCAGCGAATTGAGGTAGGAAGCGTTGAACCACGGAGCCTTCTCGGGCGTCAACTCGCCCTGGGCGGCAAGCTTGTTCGTGATCTTCCCTGCGACGACGCAGGCCTGGGCAAGGCCAGACGGGTCAGTGAAAGGCGTCTTGAACTTATCCAAAAGCGCAAGGGAAGGATTGTCCTCCGGTTCCTTTTCCAGAAGCTGGTAGATGCCGAACGGAAGCTCGACGTCCACGCACGAAAGCCAGACCGCATGCATGTGGCTGTCGTAGAGATCCTTGTTCGAGAGGTCGATGGCGGGCACCATCACGGAGCCGCTCACCATTTCCGAGACGTGGTTGTAGAACCACTGGTCGTGCGGGCTTTGCGACGCGCAGTAGGTGACGGCGAGGGCGGCCTGTCCGCTGCGGCCCGCGCGCCCTGCACGCTGGGCGTAGTTCGCAGGGGTCGGCGGCACGTTGCGCATGTACACGAGGTCGAGGGCTGAAATGTCCACGCCAAGCTCCATCGTAGGAGAGCAGTAGAGCACGGGCAGTTTCTTGAGGTCGCCCTTGTTGCCATCCTTCTTGTAGTCGCTCTTGTCGCGAGCTCCAAAACGGAAACGCTGTTCAAGGAGACGCCGCAGATCGCCCTCCACCTGTGCGGTGTGCTCGTGCGACTCGAATGAATGGAACGGCTCTTCCTGCGAAGTACCGAGAATATCGGCGACATTCTTGTACAGCTGAAGGAAGTACCCATTGACCTTGTTTTCATCGGCCGGCACGGAACCCTTCCAGATGATCGCGTCGCCGACGAGCGAGCACTCCACGACGTTGATGCCGTCGATCTCGCTGCCGTTCTCGTCCTTGGGGGTGCCGATGGGCTGCGCCACGGTAATGCCCGCCTTGGATGCCGCCATGACAACGGCCTGCACGGCCTGCATGAGGCGATGTCTGTCTCCAACGAACCTGCTGCCATTGGGAGAAGCGTAGGGCGTTCCGGCCCAGAGGTCGTTCATCTCAATTGACCGGAAGAATGCCGTCTGCGCGCTCGCCTTGAAAGCGGCGTCGTCATCCAGCTTCTTCAGGATCGATTCCTGCTCCGTGTTGGCGGATATCTCATCCTTGTTGAAGTAGATGAGGGTCGTCTTCTCGTGAACCAATTGGCGCGCGCTGCGCAGGCACCACCGGTCGAGGATTACCGTATTCCCCGACGAATCCTGCACGTCGCATTTGGCCCCCTGTTCCGCCTCGTTGAAATACTTGATGGAAATGCTTTTGAGCTTTCGCAGCGCCGTCAGGACGGCAAGGACAAACTTACGCCGAACGTCGTCCGAGAGAGAAAGGAAAAGCGCAAGTCCGTTGCCAAGTCCCTTGAAATGATCGGAAGACGGATTCCACACCTCTTCATGGGAAATCAGCTCGTCAAGCCCCTGGAAGTCAAAGGTCAGCAGTCCGAGCTGCTCCAGGTTGGGGTTGCGGTAGCGCCATTCGCGGCCGAGATCCTCGAAAAGTCGATAGCCCAGATAGAACTTCACCTTCTCGCGCGCCTTTGCGAGGGCAGGGCCGAACAGGCCGGGATCGGAGAGGTATTCGCGCTTGACCGACGGATCATCAAGGTCGAATGAGAGAGCCTTGAATATCTTATCCGCGATCTCCTCGGCACGAATGCCGTCTGGGGATTCCTTGAGTGCCTTAAGAAGCGCAGACCGGAGCGTCGTGAGAAGGACGAACTCGTTGAAGTGGCCAGACTGGAGTGCGCAGTCCTGTCGGTTGTCGGCGAACCCGAGGAGTTTCCTGAAATCGTCCTTGTCGGCGGCGGGCTGTTCGGCGAACAGCAACCGGAGAGCTTCCAGGGAGATAATCGTCGTCGCGGTGGAACGGCCTTCACCCGAAATTCCGGCAAGACGGTTCGTGTCTCTGCCGCTTGCGGCGTTGACCTCTTTGCATTCGAGGCAGAGGCGATAGTGTCCGCGCCAAAGCCAATGCGTGGGAGCCGCATTTGCGACAAACGTGCCCTGCGGGGTGAGGGAGACGGCTATCGGACGCGCGCCATCTTTGGCAAAGCCCGGTTTCAGCTTCTGCCCGATAGGTGAGAACGTGAAGCATTCGTCGGGATAGGCAGTCTCCGGAAGGCTCGTGCCAATGGACGGCGTATCGAGGCCATCGGGCAGTCCGTCCACCGGCGTAAGGAAACCGTAGCGGATGTCCTTCTTGACGGAATCAGGCTGTGTGTCGTCAAGCTTGCGGGGGACGACCCTTCCGTTCTTGTCGTCGATCCATACGGGGATGTACTCACGCCCGCACTCGCGGCAGAAATATGTCCTGAAGAGGAGAACCTCCTCTTCTTGGCGACCGGGCGCGAAGCGTTGCTCGTCAAGCGTGACAACACGTTCGCCACGTTTCTCGAGAGTCGTCATCACCACGCCGGGGCCGCTGATGAACTGGTGGAGCTTGAAGGCGAACGGTGCCTTGTTTTTATCGCCCAGGCCCCAGTCCTTCTGCTGCATGGAGACCAAGAACCGAATGATAGCCTCTCGCGCCTCCTCTTTTCCGATATGGCATGCCTCAGCAAGCTTTTCGGCTGCATCGTGCGATGTAATCGGCGTGGCGCGTTCAAGGTGTCCGCCCTTGTCCTCGATACCCAGCGTCCGCTCAATCCAGACGGCAAAGGGATCTTGCTTGAACGCATCCAGACCGGACCAGTCGTAGGACGAAGCGGACACGCGCGCCGGAAGTTTGGAAAGCATCTCGGCGTTTGAGATTGTCTTGTCCGTCACATACTCCAAGGTTTCGTCCACCACGCAATGCTCGGTGATGGGCGCGTCGAAGATGCGGCTCGCCACTTCGGCAATGGCTTTGTGCTTGTCGGCGGACTGACCGACGCCCGCCATTGTCGCGGAAGTTCCCACGCAAAGAAGGTTGTCGGCGTTGAGCTGGGCGCGGAGACGCCTGACGAGCATCGCCACGTCCGCGCCTTGCCGCCCGCGATATGTGTGCAGCTCGTCAAGGACGAGGAACTCAAGACCCTGGCAGTTCTTCACCACCTGACGATCCTCCGTATGGCGCGTGAGGATGAGGTCAAGCATCATGTAGTTCGTCAGAAGAATGTCCGGCGGGTTCTCGCGGATTTGCTTGCGATCTTCCTCGCTCTCCTGACCCGTGTAGCGGCAGATCGAAACAGGCTCGGACCCTTCGGCATAGTCGCACAGAAACTTGCGCATCTCCTCGCGCTGGCTGTTCGCAAGCGCGTTCATCGGATAGACGATGATGGCACGAGTTCGGGGCGTTGGATCGGACTTCTTCTCCTCGATGATGCGGTTTACGATAGGGATGAAGAAGCAGAGCGACTTGCCCGACCCCGTACCCGTCGTGACCACGTAGCTCTCGCCATGCTGGACATGGGAAATCGCCTGCCTCTGATGCTTGTAAAGGCGGAGGGGCTGCTTCGTGAATCCGGCAACACCGTTCTTCACCTCTTGCTTGAAGAGCTGGAAGATCGCGGCACATTCAGCAGTCAATACGCCAGCGGCGGCGAGTTCATTGACCGTCTTGTCCTTCTCATAGTTCGGATTGATTTGAATAAGGGGCTCTCGCCAATAGCGTCCGCTGCCATACTCCTCTTTGAGCCGAGCGGCGATGTCCTCTGCGGAAGGCTTTGCAAAGCTCGTCGAGAACTTCGCGTATTCGTCAATCAGCGCTTTTCTGAAATCAAAAACGTTTTTCATTATTACATTCTTTTCGCAAATAACTATTGATGCTAACTCACATCTCCCGGACTAAGACCCGCGCTACATCATGCGCCTCGCGGGATGTGAATATTATATCAAATTTTAGCCCGTGCAAACTGCCGGAACGGGAATCTTATCCGGACTCTCATTGTTCCGTCGCGGAGCGACGGAACCCCCTGACGCGCGGCATAGGGACAACTATACCCAGAGGGGGGCCGTCGCTCCGCGACGGACATTCACAACTCACACACACATCTAAAAGGTCAAAACAAGCGAGTGAAACTACTGCTTCAGGACGCCGTCGGCTGTGATTGTTCCGTCGCGGAGCGACGGAACCCCCTATGGGAGGAGGGAATGGTCTCGCCGCCCTACAGTCGCGGCAGGCGGGACTCCTCGTCTCGGTTGAGGACCTCGACGAAGAACGGCGCGTGACCGCCGCGGCAGAAGAGTCCGTGCACCGCGTCAACGCCGTCGTTCGCTATCACGTCCTTCACGAGCCGCACCATCGCCTTCGTGATCCTCAGGCCCGGAATGAACACCGGCACGCCAGGCGGATACGGCACGACGAACTGCGACGCGATGCGCCCCTCAGACTCCTCGATCGTCACCAGCTCGCCGTCGCAGAGCGCGGCGTCGTGCGGCAGCACCTCGGGCTGGCCGGAGACCGCCTCCACGACCCCCTTCGCCGCGGCCCCGGAAGTCGCGGGGCCGATGAGCCCCTTGAACTGGCGGCACACGCGGAAGAGGTACTCGAAGTGCTCCTGCGCAGTCCCAGCGGTAACGAGGAACAGCACCGTCGTGGAGCTCGCCTTCTCCCACTGGATGTGCGCCTTGAGAAGCGCCTTCCTGAACGCCGCGCACGCGCGCGCCGAGCGGAGCTGAAGGACGATCTTAAGCGGATCCTTCATGTACCCCTTCTCGCGCCAGTCCACGCCCGGGCCCGCGATCTCCTCGAGCCCCGCAAAGCACTGGTTCTCGGGCCGCCCGCACTCGTCCGCGACGCGCTTCCTGAACGCCGCCGCCCAGCGGATGCGCTCGTCGATCAGCTTCATCCCCTCGAGCCTCATCTGCACGCCCGCGACGTCGAGCGCGGCGAGAAACGGATACAGCGGAGACGTCGAGTGCCAGTACCTGAGGAATTCGTGCAGGTCGTGCGAGAACTTCTCGTAGCTGCCGCGTCCGTGC
>JAEEGL017174322.1_pt1 | contig 12205 bp, 17 predicted proteins | sample 9134231 | NCBI WGS metagenome assembly JAEEGL01 (sample SAMN16246548, study PRJNA631951) | gut metagenome | biome: gut microbiome; feature: rumen; material: fiber-attached | host: Bos | place: Iran: Karaj | collected 2018-10
CAGACAGTGTACATTAGACGTATACATTTATAGTAATAGTTTTCAACCTCGCGCTCATAACATCAGTTTAACTTCATAATAAACAAATACATTAACGTATACGTATATTAGTCTCAATTTGTTTACGATAATCGTAACCTAATTAAAAACTTTAAACGTATACATAAACGTATACGTTTTTCTTATACTATTTTCTTCTACTTAATCTAATACGACAATCGTATTAGTAATCGTATACGTTATTGTGTTCAATTTCCCCGATCCGTTCCCCAACTAACTAGCTAACCGTTTAACTAACTAACTCTCTTTTTCTTCCTTCCCACCTTACTCCAACCCCATCCCACCAATAATCCTGCTAACAGTCACACCAATAGCCACACAAATAATCGTACAGACAATTGTACAGATAATCGTATAAGTAAACGTATAAGTAATCGTATAAGTAGTCGTATAGGCAATCGTATAAGTAAAGTAGAAAGCCGTTAAAGTAATCGGTCAGAAACGCCGTTGTGCCTAACGTATACGTCAGTCTGATTTTGGGTAGTGAGCGTATACGCAGGGGCTCAGACCGATGTAGATGGACCGGGAAGTAGTAAAGCGGTCACAAAAAGAAGGGGTTAACGAAGGGAAGCTGAAGCATGCGGAGGTTGGGTGAAGTCGAGTAAGGTTGGGTAAGGTTAGGTAGGGTTAGGTAAAGTAGGATGGTGCCACATCCATCGACAAAAATCAAATTTTTTCTTTTTTAAAATTTTTTTGGCTCCAAAAACGCAGCTCTTTTTAATTATAATTTGAAAACTCGAAAAAATTTCGCTATAATATATACAGATAATAAATAAAGAAGCGTTAAAAACATTTTAACCACCTTCGCGCCAAGACCAGCTGATCAATTCGCAGGAAATGGCAATAAAAAATTTGAAAAAAATTAAAAATTCCTATATAATATATATAGAAAGTGAGAAAAGGGTGTAAGAAAAAATTTCTCTCCCTCTCACACAAGGACAAAGTAAAGTCCACTGAACCTTACCAAGATTATACGCAGGATATAAGAGCAAATAATTTGAAAAGTTCTGAAAATCTTGCTATAATATATATAGAAAGTGAAGAGAGGGAAAAGTAACTCCCCTCTCAAGTAAAAACCAACGTAACTGGGTCGCGACCTACGCGAGAAAGAAGGGCAAATATGGCTACAAGAAGAGAAATGCTGAACGTTATCGCTGCTGGAGAAATGAATGATGAGGTAATGGCTTGGGCTGCTGCTGAGATCGAAAAGATGAACCATGCAAATGAGCTGAGACGCAACAAGATGTCGAAGAAAGCTAAAGAGAACGCTCCGATCGTCGAAGCAATCGTGAAAGAGCTTACTGATGAGCCGCAGACTGCGACTGTCATAGGCGAAAAGGTTGGTATCTCAACTCAGAAGGCTTCCGCTCTGCTTAGACAGATCGTTGAAGCAGGCAACGCCACAAAGGTTGATGTGAAAATCAAGGGCAAAGGTACTCAGAAGGGTTATCTTGTCGGCTGATCGACACCAAGGTAGAAAAGAGGACGGAAGTCCTCTTTTTTGTTGCGGTTAATGCGCCTGAAAATTTGATTTTAAAAGTCAAATTTTATTATTATTTTAAATATATTTCTGCTGAAAATTTGATTTTTAAAGTCAAATTTTATTATTAGTTGCCCGCAACACGAATCGCAGCTCCCCGAACGCAGCTCCCTGACGCGCGAAATTTGACTTCGCGGCGCCGCGCGAAATTTGCAGCTCCCATCGCAGCTCCTTCGCAGCTCCTTGGAATCGCAGCTCCTCAGCGATTGCACAGCCACCGACGAATTTCGACGATCGTCGACGATACGTCGACGACGAGAATTTGACTTTAAAAATCAAATTCCGAACGTGTGTTCGCCAACTATTCCCTAAAAACTAATTTTCGGAATAGTTGCCACGAAAGAAATATACTATATATTGGGTAGTTAGTTGTAACTAACTACTATATATAGGGGATAGGCAGTAACTATTCCTTAAAAATTAATTTTCGGAATAGTTGCCGAGTTGTCTGAAAATTTGAAATATTCTGAAAATTCGCGGGCGGCATCCTACACTTTAACACTTTAACGTAGTAAAGCGCAGATGGCCCGGCGCCGTCCACTTTAACACTTTAACGTGGTAAAGTGCGGAAGACCGGGCGCCCGCGCTTTAGCGCATTAAAGCGCTAAAGCACACGATCCGAAAGAACATATGTTCTTTTTTGGGTGGTAAAAAAAGGAAGTCTGCCGACTTCCTTTTTCTGTCAGGACTTGCCCTTTTCGGCAATCGCCTTTTTTTTGGCTCTGACCTCTGCATCACGGGCGATTTTTCTCGCCTTGCGTTCTGCATTGGCTCTTGCCTTTTCGGCTTTTGCCTTAAGGTGGAGTTCGTAGTCCTCTGCCATGCTGTAACCGTCGTACGGTTCTGTGCCTTTGTTCGCACCAGTCGGCACTTTAAAGGTGATGACTATAAAATCCTCGTTGTCCTCGCAACCCACTACTGGAATAGCGATTTCGTTGGATTTTACTCTGAGGACTTCCTCGCCCTGTTTGGTGAGAAATTCGCTCACCTGTGTGAGATACTCGGTGCGGAGAATTTCACGCTCAACTTTTCTACTTACTGCCATAGGGTATCACTCCTTTCTTTCTGTATACAGTATAGCACACGGCAAGGGTAAAGTCAATAGGGAAATAAATATTCGCAATATTCGAAATATTCTGACAATTCGCGGGCCGGATCCGGAGTTAGTCATGACTAACCGCGGGCGGTGGCGCGCACTTTAATGCTTTAACGTAGTAAAGTGCGGGCGGGCCGGCCGCACTTTAGCACACTAAAGCGGTGAAGTGGTTTACATAATAAAATAGGGTTCCAGTAGTGGAACCCTTTGGTTTACATAAAGTCTTCGTAGAAATTGAACTCGTCACTTTCGGCAATCCAGCGGAGGACATCACGGCAGATTTTTATCTGTGCGGTGTTTATAATCTCGCCCGTGTCGTTGCTTTCCGTCCATACTGTATCGCAATACTCCATACAATCGACCATTTTTTCTACAAGGTGGAGAACCTGAACCGCTCCAACCTCTTCTCTTATGTTCTTTTTTATTTTCATTGTCTGTTTCATTTCCTTATACTCCTTTCCTACTATACCTATATTATAAAGTAGAAAAAGGGGCTTGTCAACCCCTTTTTTTAAATTAGGCAAAACATTTTTTTCGCATTGGTTTATGTTGTGCCACACACTTGGCAAAGATTTCCTTTTCGATTAGAACGTCTGCAAGTCCTGTATGCTCTTCGGTAAAGTCAATGTTTCCGCTGATGTATCTGTAAAGTATTTCTGCGGTGGCTCTCACTCTTCCGTTCTTCATTGTAAAGCCGTTTGATTTTGCCCACATTATATAGGTTTTCTGCTTGCAGATTGTATCTTGTGCCATTTTTAAAGTATCCCACAACTCTATACCATACGGCAAGAAAAATCTATATTTTGATTTTGTTAAGTATCTTTGCGTTCTTGTAGTCGCTCGATAATCAAATCTCATATTGTGGGCGATTATTGCCTTTACGTTATATTTTTTGCAAAGTGTCTCAATATGCTTTTTTGCTGTGATAAACTTTACTATTTTACGTTCGCCCTGTTTTATTTGTTCTTCATACATTGGTATCTTATTTGCATAGTATGCACTTTTCATCAAGTCTTTCATACCGCAAAAGGTTTCATATATTACGAAAGAAAAAGTTTCGTATACGTTGCCTTTTTTATCATGTATGCAACCGCCTATATCATATACCATAGGGTCATCAAAACCGTTGGCAGTTTCGGTGTCGATTGTTAAGTAATAGTTTTTTCTTCTGTCAATTTTAGTCATTGTGTTGTTCTCCTTTCTTTAACTTCTTTAATGATACCACCTTTCAACCCCTTTGTCAACCCCTTTTTTTAAAAAAATTATTTTTATTTTTTTAAAAAAAGACTTGACAAGCGCGCCCTTGTATGCTATGATATAATGGGGAGAGGTGTGTGTTTATATATATAAACACTTTAGCACTTTACTGTGATAAAGTGCGGGCGGGCCGGCGGCGCGCACTTTCACGCTTTACTGTGTTAAAGTGCAGATCGGCCGGCGCGAATTGTCAGAATATTCTGACAATTTGCGCCCAAAGAAAAGGGAAGTCCTTGGACTTCCCTTACCTACTGGCAGACTATGCAAGTGAGTAACCCTTGACCTTGCCTTTGCCCTTGACCTTAACCTCGGACACTTCCAGTCCGTCTATCTGTCTGAGCAGAGCAGACGCTTTCTGTACAGAGATTTCGACCTTTTCGGCAATTTCCTTGGCGGTCTGTGGTTCGTTCGTCAGAACCTTGGAGATTTCCGCCTTTATCGGCTCGTTAGCGAGTGCGGTCTTGGACGGAGTTGCCGAACGCTTTGCATTTCTTGCGTTCATTTTCTCGATTTCGCTTTCAGCGAAAACCTTGATTTCGTCGTTACCAGTTTCAGCGATTACCATTTCCAGAAATTCTCTCCTTGTCATGTTGACACCTCTTTCTCACGTTGGTCGTGACCCTTTTTAACTACTTGGGAGTTCCTGTCTCCCTTACCTTTATCTTGTCTTTATTATAGCACCTTTGTTGCTACTTGTCAAGACCTTTTTTAAAAAATTTTGGTGGATTACTTAGCTACCATTTTCCCTCTCCCTATTCTACCACCATGAGGACTTTGGTTCACATTTGTATACCGCATAGTAGCAAGTTTCCCATGCGGTGGGAAGTCTTTGTCGGCTTGGTCTTACGGACTCTCGTGGGTCACACCTCTTTCGGCTTTGCCTTACCTCTTCCCTTATCTTGTCTTTATTATATCACCTTTTCCTTTCCTTGTCAAGACTTTTTTTGAATTTTTTTAATTTTTTTTGATTTCGGAAGTGGCTCGCTTACCGTTGCCTCTCCTTACTTTCTGTATACAGTATAGCACATTACTTGCACCCTGTCAAGTAGTTTTTTAAACTTTTTTAAAAAAGTTTTTTGGCTACTTGTGCCCACTACTGGGGCAATTATATATTACCATATTTCGGTGCGCTTGTCAACCCCTTTTTTAATAGTCAGAATATTCTGACAATTCGCCCCGGATCTCGGGCGCGAACGTATGTTCGCGGCGGGCCGGTGTTGCGTACTTTAACACTTTACTGCGATAAAGTGCGCGGCCCCGCGCAACTACACTTTAGTACTTTACTGTGATAAAGTGCGAATCACCGGCCCCGCGCACTTCACCACACTAAAGTACTAAAGTGAAGAGGGATAAAAAAAAATAAAGCCTTTCGGCTTTGGTGGTTTATCGGAAGGCTTAAAGGTCTTCACCCATTTCGTCTTCCCATATTCCGCAACCCCAGAAGAGTTCGGAAGTCGCACATTCGTGCGCTACGGGGCAACCCGCGCACCAATCTCTATCGAAATCGGCTACTTCGTAGTATGTGTCAACGTATGCGTTCATCATTTCTTTTACTGTCATTTTATTATCTCCTTTTCTTTTAAGTTCCTTACCTTTATCTTGTCTTTATTATAGCAAATGTTTTTTAGTTTGTCAATACCTTTTTTAAAATTTTTTTAATTTTTTTATCCTTGGGTGTTCATTCCCTTTACTATAAGATACCATATTATAAGGTTGTTGTCAATACCTTTTTTAAAAAAAATACCCTTTTGGGTATTTTTTTTAAGACGCTTTGAAGTTGAAAACTGGTAGCAAGCGGTCAACTATATCGACAGTATCACCAACGATTGACATTATCTCTTGATAGTCCTTGTATGCAAAGGGCGATTCATCGAGAGTATCGGCACAAACTGAAGAAGATACTATATCAGACATAGAGTCTATAAAATCGTCAAGTGCGATTTCTCTCTTTGCCTGTCCTCTTGACATCAAGCGACCTGCACCATGCGGTGCGGAGTAGTTCCAATCAGCAGAGCCACGACCCACGCAGAGAAGAACACCATCACGCATATTCAAGGGGATTAAGCAAGATTCTCCATGGTGTGCGGAGATTGCACCCTTACGCAATATCATTTCAGATACATCGATATAGTTGTGTATTGATTCGAGAGAATCATCAACCGACCAACCGAGAGCCGAAACGATTTCGTCAAGGATTGCAACTCTTGACTTGTGCGCCCACTGCTGACATATATCTACATCATGTAAATAGTTGTCAAGCAATTCTCCATCGATATATCCAACCTTATCAGCAAAAGTCTGATAATAGTTGGCAACCTCTACGCCCAAGTGACGAGAACCCGAATGTACCATTAACCAGTGTGAACCATCTGACGCCTTATCAAGTTCTATAAAGTGATTTCCACCACCAAGCGAACCTAACGAGCGTGCGAGATAATCAACTGACTTAAGTGCGTCATAACAATGTAACTTTTCAAGCAAGTCTACACCATTATCAGCCAAAGCAACGGCACGAACATTTTTACCAGCAACTACCGAAGAAGAACAATAAGTATCAAGCGCCAGTATATCATCATGTGAAAGATAATCTGAAACATGATAAGCGAGAACGCCACAACCTATATCAACACCTACAACAGATGGAATAACTTTGTCGGCAACGTGCATAGTAGTTCCTATAACGCAACCTTTACCCGAATGGCAATCGGGCATTATTCTCATGTGAGCAGATGCGCCACCTATGGCAGACGCTTCTATTTCGGCTATTTGCTGTAAAGCAGAATCTTCAACTGTTAAAGCGTATACTATTGCAGAACCTACATAATACATTTTAAAATCTCCCTTCTTAAAACTTCTGTATACAGTATACCAAAATTTTAAAAAAAAGTCAACATATTTTTTTAAAAAATCTTGTTTTTTCTTGTATTTTTAAGCGCTTTAACGCTTTACTACGCTAAAGCGCGGGCGGCCGGCCGTTTACGCTTTAACACTTTAATGTACTAAAGTGAAGAGGGCCGGAGGCGGTTAGTCACGACTAACCGCTTCCATAAAAAAATGTGGCTCTCGCTCCTCACCGCGCCCGAGCCACTGTGCGCGAGGAACCCCAAGTGGTTCCTTACTCCCATGGGCGTCATTTCTGTCATAGCGCCTACTCCCCCTGCGCTCACTTACTTACTTTCATTTTTTATTCTCCTTTCTTACTTCTCCTCTATTATAGCAAATTGAAAACTGAAAGTCAATACCTTTTTTAAAAAAGTCTTGTTTTTTCTTGTATTATTTTTCTTTTGTTTTTTCTTGTTTTTTTTAAAAAAGGTATTGACTTTTGAGTCATTATGGTGTAATATATAATTGTAGGGAGAGGGAAAGCCCAAGCACTCCCAGACGAAGTTACCGCTTAGTGGCGCGAGCCTATGCGGCATCAAACCCAGATACTCACTCGTATCAAATGCCAGGGACGAACCGATGGAAAGTCGGTATTTTTTTTCTGTCCAAACGCTTTAACACTTTAACGTGCTAAAGTGTATGTGCCCGCCCACCCACACTTTAACACTTTATCAGACTAAAGTGCAGATCGGCCGTGGACAGTTAGTTGTGACTAACTGTCTTCATGTTTTTTCTTTTGTTTTTTCTTGTTTTTTTTAAAAAAGGTATTGACTTTTAGGTTGTAATGGTGTATATTATAACCATAGGGAGATGGAAAGCCAAGTACACTTCCGGTTCGAGCCTCACTTTAGAAGAACGGGGTAATCAAAAGACTTGGTCAGACCGATGAGAAGTCGGTCATTTTTTTAACCTAAACGCTTTAACACTTTATCAGACTAAAGTGCAGATCGGCCGGCCGCGCACACTTTAGTGCATTAAAGTATTAAAGTGAAGAGGGATAAAAAAAGAGGCGAGGCGCCTCTTACTGGTAGTAGTCTTCGACCATTTGGTCTACTACTTCCCAAACGGTGTCACCGTTCGGTAACGCCTTTATTGCGTCATAGAACGGATTTCTGCAAGAGTCTCCGTCCTCTATGGCTTTCAGTTCAAACTGATAAGCCTTGGCGACCATGTATGCGGTTTTGGTAAGTTCTGTAAATCCGAAATCCATCATTTTTTATTCTCCTTTTCTTATTTACTCTAACTGTTTTCCCTTTATTATAAGATACCACATTATAAGGTTGTTGTCAATAGGTTTTTTTAAAATTCGTTAAAAAATTTATGAGTGACTTGCATTTCTGCAAGCCACTCTATATATAAGAAAAGGAAAGCAACTAATTTTCGTTTTTATCTTTCGTTTCTATTTCCTATGTATATAATATACCATATATGAAGAGGGTTGTCAATACTTTTTTATAATTTTTTTTCTGTTAGTTTTTTTCTTGTTTTTTCTTGTTTTTTTTAAAAAAGGTATTGACTTTTGGGTCATCATGGTGTAATATATAATTACAGGGAGATGGGAAGACTAGGTACTCCCGACTAGAGCCTTACTACTTGAAGAAAAAGGTAAACAAAATCCACTCCGAGCCGATGGGAAGTCGGCATTTTTTTTATGGTGTTTACTTTAGCACTTTAACGTGGTAAAGCGGGCGCGCCCGTGCCGTTGCACTTTAGTGCATTAAAGCGGTAAAGTGCAGATCGGCCGGCGCGGCGAACGTATGTTCGCATTTTTTTTCGACACCTAATAGGTGTCGAAGCCCGCCATTTCAGCAAACTGTTCCGTAACCTCTCCGAGGTAGTTCGGCTCTGTAAAATACTTGTAGGCGGTTTCTCTTGCGTCTCTGAGGCTTTCACTCTCTACGAAGAACTCTTCGCCTGTTTCCAAATCTTCAAAATAGTATGTCCTCATTTTTTTATCTCCTTTCTCTTTCTGATTATATTATACCAAAGGGGTTGGCATTTGTCAACCCCTTTTTTAAATTTTTTCTACTCTACCGAGTAACCTTTTACTTTACCTTTACTTTTCACTTTGATTTCAGAAACTGTAACGTCCATCTGACGAAGAAGTGCGCTCGCCTTCTGTGTTGAAATTTCAACCTTTTCAGCAATTTCTTTTGCACTCTGCGGTTCATTTGTCAGAACCTTTCTAATTGCGTCTTTAATCGGTTCATTTTCAACCGCTTTCTTTGATGGGTTTGCTCTACGCTTGGCGTTTCTTGCGTCCATCTTTTCAATTTCTTTTTCTGCGAACAGTTTAAGTTCGTTGTCAATTCCTTCGCAATTAGCAACGGCTTCGAAAAATTCTCTCCTTGTCATTTCTGTCATGTTTTTCACCTTTTTAACCTTTCTTTTTTTAACCTTTTATCTTGTCTTTATTATATCAGACTTTCTGATATTTGTCAAGACCTTTTTTTAATTTTTTAAATTTTTTAGTCGACTTGGGGAGTGTTCTTAATTACAGTGTTGCGAGTATAATCAGTGTTACTCTCCCCTTGCCAATTATATTGTATCACATTTCTGTGATACTGTCAAGACTTTTTTAGTCTTTTTCATACCATACTTTATTAATTTTTAAATTATCTATTAACTTTTCGGGACTATCCAAAATACAATCTGCCACTGACTCTTTAATATCGAGAATAGTATCCCATTCAAAATCTTCTTTTACTCCGTCATAAGTTAAATCAAAATTAATTGTAAATTCAATGTGTCGTACCATTTCTATCCTCCTTTCATTTTGTTTTCTTTATCTTACAATAAGATTATAGCAAAATTAGATAGAAAAGTCAACCCCTAAATTAATATTCGCAATATTCTGAAAATTCGCGGTCTGGGCAATGGTTAGTTGTGACTAACTTATATAAAAATAAAAATGGGACTATATATCCCATTAAATATAATTTTTTAATTATCCATATTTTTTTTCCCATTCTTTGAAGCCAATGTTGAGTTCTTCTTTAATTAATGAAAAATCTTCTTCTCTAAGTCCTTCTCCATCTTCTTCAAAGAGGTAATTATTAAATTTTTTTAAGAAGTTCTTTGCTTTGTCCATACTATCAAATACTGCGATACTGTCATTATAATATTCTCTTACGATATAAACTTTCATTTTTAATTCTCCTTTCTTTATCTTATAATTTATTATAACATAAGTTTTTTAGTTTGTCAACCCTTTTTAAAAAATATCTAATAAAATTTTGAATATACTCCATGATGGCAACTCACTACCTTTTGACAAGTTATGAGCAACTATATCGATATAAGATATAGCAAACCAAACTATAAAAACAAAAGCAATAAGCGCAAGTATAAACTCGATAAACTTTATCATATTTAATCTGTATCTTTTCATTTTTAAAATCTCCTTTCTATATATATTATTATATCAAAATTTTATTAAGTTGTCAACTATTTTTTTATTTGAAAATTTCTTTTGTTTTTTCTTGTTTTTTTTAAAAAAGTACTTGACTTTTGGGACGTTATAGTGTAATATATAATTGTAGGGAGAAGGAAAACCAAGGGCACTCCTGTTTAGAGCCTTACTACTTGAAGAAAAAGGTAAACAAAAGACTTGGTCAGACCGATGAGATGGCGGTCATTTTTTTCTACCGAAACGCTTTAACGCTTTAGTGTGTTAAAGCGGGCGCGCCCGCGCACGTACGCTTTAGCACGTTAAAGCGTTAAAGTGCGGATCGCCCGTGCCGTTGCGCTTTAGTGCGCTAAAGCGTTAAAGTGAAGAGGGATAAAAAAAAAGACCTTTAAAGGTCTTCTCCCATGGAGTCTTCCCAGACTCCGCAACCCCAGTAAAGCTGGTGGTCTTCGCAAAGGTTTGCGAGAGGGCAATCTTCGCAAGAGTCGCATTCGAGAGTGTATACCATTTTCATCAGTTCTTTTCTTGTCATTTTATTTTCTCCTTTTCTGTTCTTTCCTTTATCTTGTCTTTATTATAGCACTTGTTTTTTATTTTGTCAACCCTTTTTTTAATTTTTTTTATTTTTTTTCGGTGACTTTTTTCTTTCTCTTTCTGATTATATATTACCATATAAAAAACCTTTTGTCAACCCCTTTTTTAAAAAAATAAGCGGTTTATGCAACCGCTTTTAAAGTTTCGATTATATTATCTACATCATACGCAACCCCTTTCCAATTTTTTCTATTTGGCTCTTCATCGTCAAATAGTATTCCATTTGGCTTGTCTACTACATTTGACTTTGGTGTTCCATATTTTACTATTTTGATTTCATTCCAGTTTACGCTTGGCAAGTGTTTATTAAGCCATTTTATTTTAGTTTCGGTGACTTCTTTATCAAATTTGTCATTTCCATTTTTTGCTAACCAACTTACAACCCCTATATGCCAACCTTTTCTTTGGAGATTGTTCAAAACTCTTGCCAGTGCAGAAAATCTTATTAACGGCTTGGCATTTGCGTATGGTGTGCAATCTCCATTCATAAGATACTCAAGCCAGTTATCAACGCCATAAAAATTTGCGATCGTGCCGTCCATATCAAAGTAAATTGCTTTTGTCATTGTTCTGTTCTCCTTTCCTTTTCTCTACTACTATTATAAACTAAAAAAGGGGTTTTGTCAACCCCTTTTTTTCAATTTCTACTTTTCTCCTTTCTCTGCAATTTCTTTTTTCTTTCTGCGGATTTCTTTGTCACGTTCTATCTTTCTCGCTTTCTTTTCCGCATTTGCTTTGGCTTTTTCGGCTTTCTGCTTCAGTTTCAACTCATAATCTTCGGCTTCTGCATATCCGTCATAAGGTTCTGTACCTTTATTTGCTCCAGTGGGAACTTTTACAGTTATTACGATAAAATCTTCATTATCTTCGCAACCTACAACAGGAAAAGCAATCTCATTCGATTTTACCCTCAAGACTTCTTCATCTTCTTTCAGAAAGTCGATTAACTTGTTGAGATATTCGTTTCTCAAGATTTCTCTTTCTACTTTTCTACTAACAGCCATGTTATTCTCTCCTTTCTTCTTTTTCTTTATTATAACAAATCTTTTTGGGTTTGTCAATACTATTTGACAAATCTTTTTAATTTTTTCTCTTTTTTAATTTCTATAATAATTATATCATAAAATTTAAAAAAAATCAAATTTTTTTTATTTTTGTCTTGACAAATAAGGTGTTGTGTGCTATGATATAATTGAAAGAGAATAATAATAATAGCAATTATATTGTGCGAATGTTTTGAATATTCTGAAAATTTGCGGACTGTTCTTTGTTAAATTATTAACAAAGTCGCGTGCTGAAGAGGATATATATCTACCCCTACCCTTCCCCCTCCCCCCCCCCGCCCCACCCCCACCCCTCCCCCACC
>JAEEGL017201198.1_pt1 | contig 12205 bp, 8 predicted proteins | sample 9134231 | NCBI WGS metagenome assembly JAEEGL01 (sample SAMN16246548, study PRJNA631951) | gut metagenome | biome: gut microbiome; feature: rumen; material: fiber-attached | host: Bos | place: Iran: Karaj | collected 2018-10
AGAGGCACTGGAAAAAATACTTCCATTGCTTAAAGAGCAAAATGACTGGAGTAATGATGCTTTGTATGAAGCCTTTAAGGGCTTTGCTGAAAAGGAAGGTCTTAAAAACGGTCAGATCCTCTGGCCATTGAGGACAGCTGTATCCGGAAAACAGATGACGCCGGGAGGCGCCACTGAACTGATGGAAATATTCGGAAAGGAGGAATCCATAGCCCGGGTAGAGAAGGGCGTGGAAATGCTTAAATCTGATCTATGAATCAATCGAATGCAGCGGTCAGTAACGGACAGACTGCTGCGATAAAGCATGGAGAGGGACCTGCGCTTGTAGTGGCAGGTCCCGGCTCCGGAAAGACATACGTAATAACCAAACGTCTTGAATATCTGATAAATACCTGTCATATAGATCCATCAAACATTCTTACTATTACATTTACAAATGCGGCAGCAAAAGAGATGCGTTCAAGGGCATATTCCCTTATCGGGGGAGGTGTCGCCGGAGTGACTGTCGGAACTTTTCATTCGGTATTTTATTCGATACTTAAGGAGGCATTTTCGCTTAATGCCTCTAATATCCTCAGACCACAGGATAAATACATTTTGCTTTGCGATATTGCGAGAAAGCTTGATATCGTTGAAGCTGACATGGCGACGGTATGCGACGGGATTTCAGCCCTGCTCAGCCGAAAAAAGAACGGACTGGACTCCCCTGGCATCTTTGGAAGTGATATTGATGAAAAGATCCTTTCATTATATTCCGCTAAACTCAAAGAGCTGAGACTTATCGATTTTGATGACATGATAATAAAATGCCGTAATCTGCTTGAGAAGGATCCGGTATGGCTTGATAAGATCAGAAACAGATTTCTGTATATTATGGTCGATGAATATCAGGATACAAATCCTGTACAGTATGAGGCATTGAAACTTATTGCAGGAAATAAAGCAAATATCTTGACAGTTGGGGATGATGACCAGTCAATATACGGATTTCGTGGCGCGAGCTTCGCTGTGCTAAAGAGATTTATCGACGATTATCCGCAGGCAGAGGTATATGAATTGTGTGTTAATTACAGATGCAGGGCTGCGATCGCTGATGCAGCGGACAAAGTCATCGAACTTAATTCGGGCAGGATTGAAAAGCATCACACTTCATTTGACCAGACCGGAGATGAGGTTGATATAAGAAAATTCAAGGACAGGACAGAGGAGGTTAAAGCAATAAAGGCTGAGCTGGACAGCCTGCATCCCGATGACAGCTGCCTATTGGTAAGGACAAATGAGCTTGCCGCTTATTTTGCGGACGAGCTTGATAGATCAGGTGTACCGGTGCGTCTTCGTGGCAGAAGAAAGTGCCTTTATGATACAGATATCGGAAAGGATGTGATCGCATACTTAAGACTTGCGTCAGGGATCTATGAAAGAGAGGATCTGCTGCGGGTAATGAACAAGCCTATGCGTTTTTTGAGCAGAGAGGCCCTTGGGAGTGAAAATGCAGGAATTCAGGATGTAATAGATTATTATAAAGGAACCGGTAATGCTTATGGGAAAGCAGTCTGTCTCGCAGAGGATATTCAGCAGATGGGACATATGAGTCCCAGGACTGCCATCAGGTATCTGATGAAGGTGGTGGGATATGAGAAATACATCAAAAATGAAGGGCGTGATACGGAAAAGCTGTATGCATTGTACCAGCGTTCGGCTGATTATTCTTCCATAAGGCAGTGGCTTTGCAGCATAGAGGAGGAAAAGGCATGCAAAGACCAGAAAGCTGAAATCTGCGCGGGTGACAGATCCGCATTAAACGTCATGACAATACATGCGAGCAAGGGGCTGGAATTTGCCGAGGTATTCATTGCAGACGTTAATGACGGTATCATTCCTTATCACAAGGCAGCATCTCCGGAAGGAGTAGAGGAGGAAAGACGGCTGCTTTATGTCGGCATGACAAGAGCAGTAAAAAAACTGCATCTTTTTTTCATAGAAGAAAGCATGGGTAAACCGCTGATGCCTTCACCCTTCCTTAATGCGATAAAAAAGACTCGCTAAGTACTTATATTATGTGATATACTCTAAAACAGTGTCTAAAAATTCAGAATGAACGGAGGTTACAGGATAACAAATGGGAATTATGCTTACTAATGTGCTTTCAGGTACGACAGGCGGAACTACGGTAATTACGGTTTTGTACATTGTAGCGATAATAGCTTTTCTTTATTTTATTATGATACGTCCTCAAAGAAAGGAGCAGAGCAGAGTCAGAGATATGCTGGCATCCCTTGAGGTAGGAGACAGTGTATGCACTACCGGCGGTTTTTACGGAATAGTTGTGGATGTGGAGGAGGATACTGTCATAGTAGAGTTTGGTAATAAAAACTGCCGCATCCCTATGAAGAAAGAGGCGATCGCCCAGATCGAAAAGCCTCAGGAATCGACTGATACGGAAAAGAAAAAATAAGGAGTATAGTTAAGGATGGACTATAAGATCGGTGTGATCAGAGGGGACGGTATCGGTCCTGAGATTGTAGGTGAAGCTGTAAAGGTTCTGGATGCAGTATCCGGGAAATATGGATTTAAGCTTAGTTATACCGAGATCGATATGGGAGGATGCTCCATAGATAAGTACGGAGTCCCCCTGACAGATGAGGCGGTAAGTAAGGCTAAGGCGTCTGATGCAGTGCTTATGGGGTCTATCGGAGGCGATGCAAAGACATCTCCCTGGTACAGGCTGGAGCCGTCCAAAAGACCGGAGGCCGGGCTTTTGGGGATAAGAAAGGAGCTTAACCTGTTTGCCAACCTAAGGCCCTCAATACTCTATAATGAATTAAGGTCTGCCTGTCCTTTGTCCCAGGCAACAGCCGAAAAGGGGTTTGACCTGATAATAGTCAGAGAGCTTACGGGAGGTTTGTATTTCGGCGAAAGATATACTAAAACCTATCGCGGCCTGGAGACAGCTGTAGATACCCTTTCCTATAATGAACTTGAGATAAGGAGAGCTGCATATAAGGCTTTTGAGATAGCTGCAAAGAGGAGAAAGAAGGTAACTCTTGTTGATAAAGCAAATGTCCTTGATTCATCGAGGCTTTGGAGAAAGATCACCGAAAGCGTCGCTTCAGGCTATCCGGATATTGCTTTTGATACCATGCTTGTAGATAATGCGGCCATGCAGCTTGTAAAGGATCCTTCACAGTTTGATGTAGTTCTGACTGAGAATATGTTCGGTGATATCCTTTCCGATGAGGCTGCGATGATCACGGGATCCATAGGAATGCTTCCATCAGCTTCTCTGAATGATACAAGCTTCGGGCTGTATGAGCCTTCCGGCGGATCTGCTCCGGATATCGCAGGGAAAAACATAGCGAACCCGATCGCAACGATACTGTCAGCATCTATGATGCTCAGATACAGTCTGGATCAGGATGAAGCTGCGGATGCTGTAGATAATGCTGTCAGAAAAGTCCTGAAGGACGGTTTCAGAACCGGAGACATTTATTCCGACGGATGTAAAAAGGTCAATACCGATGAGATGGGTGATCTTATCCGTGACAGAGTTTAATCGAAAGGAGTATAGAGATCATGCTTAGTGACAATGTTAAACTTGGTGATGAACACGCGCCGCACAGGAGCTTGTTTAATGCACTGGGCTTTACCAGGGATGAGATGAAAAAGCCGATGGTGGGTATAGTCAGCTCATATAATGAGATCGTCCCCGGACATATGAATATAGATAAGATAGTTGAGGCTGTAAAGCTTGGAGTTGCTGAAGCCGGAGGAATGCCGGTCGTATTTCCGGCGATAGCGGTATGCGACGGTATAGCAATGGGACATATTGGAATGAAGTATTCTCTTGTGACAAGAGATCTTATCGCTGACTCCACTGAGTGCATGGCAAGAGCTCATCAGTTTGATGCGCTGGTAATGGTTCCGAATTGTGATAAGAACGTTCCGGGACTTCTGATGGCGGCAGCGCGCGTTAACGTGCCTACGGTATTTGTATCCGGAGGACCTATGCTTGCAGGGCATGTACACGGAAAAAAGACTTCTCTTTCCTCGATGTTTGAAGCTGTAGGTGCAAAGAAAGCCGGAAGCATAAGTGAAGAAGAGCTGGATTATTTTGATGAGCATACCTGTCCGACCTGCGGATCCTGCTCAGGAATGTATACAGCGAATTCCATGAACTGCCTTACTGAAGCCATTGGTATGGGGCTTCGCGGTAACGGTACGATACCTGCAGTGTATTCGGAAAGACTTCGTCTGGCTAAAATGGCCGGTTATGCAGTAATGAAAATGCTGGAAAAGAATATCAGACCCAGGGATATAATGACGAAAGAAGCTTTTATGAATGCTCTTACAGTAGATATGGCATTAGGATGCTCGACCAATACGATGCTGCATCTTCCGGCTATAGCGCATGAGGCAGGCGTTGAGCTTAATATGGAAATAGCAAATGAGGTATCAGACCGCACTCCCAACCTGTGCCACCTTGCTCCTGCCGGACGCACCTATATGGAAGATCTGAATGAAGCTGGCGGTGTATATGCCGTGATGAATGAGCTTTCAAAAAAGGGACTGCTAAATCTTGATTGTATTACAGTTACCGGAAATACCGTGGGTGACAATATAAGGGATGTAAAGAATATGAATCCGGATGTCATAAGACCTGTAGAAGATCCTTTTATGAAGGAGGGCGGGATAGCTGTCCTTAAGGGTAATATTGCTCCGGATACCGGCGTGGTAAAGCGGTCCGCAGTAGTTCCCGAGATGATGGTACATGAGGGTCCTGCAAGAGTGTTTGACTGTGAAGAAGATGCAATTGAAGCAATTTACGGCGGAAAGATCAAGCCGGGTGACGTGGTCGTGATAAGATATGAAGGCCCTAAGGGCGGACCCGGAATGCGTGAAATGCTGAATCCTACGTCTGCTATTGCCGGTATGGGACTGGGGGATTCTGTTGCGCTGATCACTGACGGCAGATTTTCAGGAGCTTCAAGGGGCGCATCCATAGGACATGTATCTCCCGAAGCAGCAGTCGGAGGACCTATTGCTTTGATCGAGGAGGGAGATATCATCAAGATAGATATTCCTGCAAACAGGATGGATGTAGATGTTTCAGATGAGGTGCTTGCTGAACGCAGGGCAAAGTGGCAGCCTCATCCGGCCAGGGTTACGGAAGGATATCTCGCAAGGTACGAAAAGATGGTGACCAGCGGGAACCGTGGCGCGATACTTGAAATATGAGAGGAATTATCAAATGGTATTGAATGGATCTGAGATAGTAATTGAAGTGCTCAAGGAAGAGGGCGTGGATACAGTATTCGGTTATCCCGGAGGCACTATCCTGAATATCTATGATGAGCTATACAAACACAGGGACGAAATACATCATGTTCTGACATCACATGAGCAGGGGGCCAGTCATGCGGCTGACGGATATGCAAGGAGTACCGGAAAGGTCGGTGTATGTATGGCTACATCGGGGCCCGGGGCCACTAACCTTGTTACCGGAATAGCCACGGCATATATGGATTCGGTTCCGATGGTTGCGATAACAGCCAATGTAGGTATCAGCCTTTTGGGTAAGGATACTTTCCAGGAGGTAGATATAGTCGGCATTACCATGCCTATTACAAAGCATGGTTTTATCGTTAAGAATGTAAATGATATTGCAGATACGCTTCGGAGAGCTTTCAGGATAGCAAGATCCGGCAGACCTGGTCCGGTGGTTGTTGATATTACCAAGAATGCCACAGCCGACACCTGTGAGTTTACTTCCGCGAAATCCGTGGCTGTTGACAGAAAAAAGTTTGACCATTATACAAAGGAAGACCTGCGCAAGGTAGCAGATATGATAAATGAGTCGGAGAGACCTTTCCTGTATGTGGGAGGCGGCGCAGTCATTTCCGGTGCTGAGGAAGAGGTCCGGCAGTTAATTAAAAAGATAGATGCTCCTGCCTGTGATTCTCTTTTGGGAAAGGGAGTTGTGGATGCCTTGGATCCGCATTACACGGGCATGATCGGAATGCATGGAACCAAAGCTTCCAATAAAGGTGTCAGCGGTTGCGATATGCTGTTAACGCTCGGAGCCAGATTTTCTGACAGAGTGACCGGAAATGTCAGTACCTTTGCAAGTAAAGCAAATATTATCCATATTGATATTGATGATGCAGAGATAAATAAAAATATACCGACAAATGCTCACCTGGTAGGAGATATGAAGGATGTTCTGCAGGATCTGCTTCCTCTTCTGAAAAAGAGAACGCACGAGGAATGGATGAAGACAGTGGAAGGATATAAGAAAGATTTTCCTTTGACTTATCCCGAAGACCGTCTTACCTGTCAATATCTTATCGAAAGGCTGGACAAGCTGACGGATTCCAAAGCCATCGTTTCCACAGATGTGGGTCAGCATCAGATGTGGACTGCACAGTATTATAAATTCAGATCCCCCAGACAGTTCCTTACATCTGGCGGATTGGGTACCATGGGATACGGATTGGGAGCCTGTATAGGCGCAAAGGTTGCAAATTCTGACAGAATATGCGTAAATATTGCAGGTGACGGCTGTTTCAGGATGAATATGAATGAGCTTATGACGGCAAGCCGCAACAGACTTCCGATAATAGAGATAGTCATTGACAACCGTGTATTAGGTATGGTTCGCCAGTGGCAGACTTTGTTTTATGATAAGCGGTATTCCAATACCATTCTTGAAGATGAGACCGACTACTGCAAGGCAGCAGAGGCGATGGGATGTATAGCTTATCGTGTTGAAAACAGGGATGAAGTCGATGATGTGATCAAAAAGGCATTGGAGTCAAAAGACAGACCGGTGCTGATCGATGTTGTGATAAACGAGGATGATAAGGTATTTCCTATGGTATCGCCGGGTGGCGCTATCGCGGATGCATTTGATGAAAATGATATCAAAGGACAGTAATACAGAAGAAAACAAAATAAACGGCAAGGCTTTTGAAAAGAAGATGATGGAAGAGGGAGCGAATCTTCCGGATAAAGAGCCGGATGACAAAAAGTCTGAGGATAAGGAATCCAGGGAAAATAAGTCTGAGGACAAAAAAACCGAAGACAGGAAGTCCGGGGATAAAAAGTCTGAAGATAAAAAATCCGAAGGAAAAAAATCTGAGGATAAAACAAACAAAGACAAGAAATCTGAGGACAAAGAATCCGGGGACAAAAAGCCTGAAAGCAAAAAGTCTGAAGACAAAAACTCTGAAGATAAAAACTCTGAAGATAAAAAATCTGAGGATAAGAAATCTGAAGACGGGAAGTCTGAAAAGAATAAATCCGGGGATAAAAAGTCCGGAGATGACAAAGACGAAAAAAAGGATCCCGAGGATAAAAAGACTGACAAAGAAAAAAATGAGCCTGTCAGACTTGTCGGGACTGATTCGGCTGTTTCCGAAAAGAAGAGCGGAGTTCCTTTCATCGTTAAGCTGCTGCTTGCCATAGCCGGAATAATAGCTGTGGCATATGTTGCTGTCACGGTATTTTTCCTATCTCATTTTTCATTTAATATCTATGTGAACGGTATCGATGTTTCCCTGATGGGTATGAACGAGGCAAACCGCTGCCTTTGTGCGCAAAAAGGGAACGATTATAAATTTCTGATAACTGCAAGCGGCAACGAACTTGCTTCGCTTACGGATAAAGACCTGAACTCGCATTATGATTATACTAACGCGCTTTCAAGACTTAAGGAGGAAGAGTCTGATTTCTGGTGGATACCTTATCTTACATATTCAAGACAATATGATATCGAACCCGATCTTGTGTTTGACGAGACAGAAGCACGTAAGACCATACTTGAGCTTGAGCCAGTCAAGCATACTCCAAGTGAGCATAAGAGCTCAGTAAATATACAGAAATCATCTCAAAACGGCTATATTCTTATAAGCACCGAAGAGAAGCAGCCGGATCAGAATAAGCTGGTAAATACTATTATTGCTTTCATGCATGGCCTTTCGCCGTACATGGATCTCGATAATACGGACTATGATGTGGATATACCTTATACGGAGCTGCAAAGAGAATCTGTAGAATTATTTGACAAGATCGATGCCATCCAGAATACAAAGATCGTTTTTTCCGATCTTGGACAGGAAGTGCAGGTAGATAAGGATACGATTGCTGATTTTTTAAGGACTGACGGACAGGGCCGGTTTATTGTGGATAAAGAAGGTTATCCTACCCTGGATCAGGACAGGATCGATAAATATTCGGAAGATGTGATAGGTACTGCCTTTACATCAAAAGATACCAATATGTGGTGGCATAAATACAACGGGGGAACTGTATCGGTTAATTCGGGCACCTATGGCAAAACCGTTGACACAGAGGCGGTTTCTTCTAGGATATATCGACTGCTTGAAAAAACCGAGGACTACGAGGGACCTCCGGACTATGCTGTGGATCCGGATCGTGACCCCAATGCTCCTGATGAGATAGGCGATACATATATAGAAGTTGATATGACAAGACAGAAACTCTATTACATCAAAGATGGAAAGCTTTTCATGACAAGTGATGTAGTAACGGGCAATAAAGGGCGTCATCATGATACGACCCAGCTGATGGCATATATTTACTTTATGCAGCGTGACAGGGTTCTTGTGGGTGAAGACTACCGTACGCCGGTAAAATACTGGATGGCTTTTCATAACCATGAAGGACTGCATGATGCAAGCTGGAGAAGAAGCTTCGGAGGAGATATTTATAAATACAACGGCTCTCATGGATGCGTGAATCTTCCGACTTCCTTTGCGGCTGAGCTTTATGATAATGTTTATGTCGGGCTTCCGGTCATAACATATTATTGATGATGATCTTAGTCCAAAGGGGGACCGCCTGCAGCGGATTCCTTAGGACGTGACCTGTGTAAGTCAAATATAAAAACTAAGCATTATAGAGGAGGATAGAAAATGGGCAGAGTTTATAATTTTTCGGCAGGACCGTCAATGCTTCCGGAAGAGGTATTGGAGACAGCGCGCAATGAAATGCTGGATTATAAGGGTTCGGGACAGTCAGTTATGGAGATGTCCCACAGATCAAAGGTTTATGATGAGATAATAAAAACTGCCGAGGCAGATTTCAGAGCTATTTTGGGAGTCCCTGACAACTATAAGGTTCTGTTCCTTCAGGGAGGCGCTTCCACACAGTTTGCCATGATCCCGATGAATCTTATGAAAAATAAGGTCGCTGATTATATCGTGACCGGGCAGTGGGCAAAAAAAGCCTGGCAGGAAGCCTCTAACTTTGGTACGGCAAATAAGATAGCTTCATCTGAGGATAAGACTTTTACTTATATTCCTGACGTATCGGATCTGCCGATCAGCGAAAACGCGGATTATGTCTATATCTGTCAGAATAATACCATATACGGAACCAGATATAAGGAGCTTCCTGATACAAAGGGCAAGATCCTCGTTTCGGATGTATCGTCAATGTTCCTGTCTGAGCCCATGGACGTGACCAGGTACGGTATAGTTTATGGCGGAGTCCAGAAGAATGTCGGCCCTGCAGGAGTTACCATAGTTGTCATAAGGGAGGATCTGATAAGCGAAGATGTTCTTCCGGGAACTCCGACCATGCTTAAGTATAAAACACATGCTGATAATGACTCGCTTTATAACACACCTCCCGCTTATAACATCTATGTTTGCGGCCTGGTGTTTAAGTGGCTTAAAAAGCTCGGCGGCCTTGAGGAGATGAAGAAGATAAATGAAGAGAAGGCTAAAATCCTGTATGACTATCTGGATTCGTCTAAACTCTTTAAGGGGACTGTCGTTCCGGAATACAGATCTCTTATGAATGTTCCTTTTGTGACCGGATCGGATGACTTAAACAAGAAGTTTGTAGACGAAGCTGCAAAAGCCGGATTCGTAAACCTGAAGGGACACAGGACGGTTGGAGGAATGAGGGCATCAATTTATAATGCGATGCCTGTAGAGGGCGTAAAGAAGCTCGTGGAATTTATGGACAGATTTGAGAAAGCAAACAGCTGAAAGGATAACCTGAAGGGGGAGATATGTTTAAGTATAATTGCCTGAATAACATTGCTAAAATTGGTCTTGACAGCTTTGACAAGAACTTTGTTGCGGTCGATGAAATAAAAGATGCGGACTGTGTTCTTGTCAGATCAGCTGCAATGCACGACCTGGAGCTTCCGGAGAATCTTCTTGCGATCGCAAGAGCCGGTGCCGGAGTAAATAATATTCCGCTTGATAAATGCGCTGAAAAAGGGATTGTAGTATTCAATACACCGGGAGCAAATGCGAACGGAGTCAAGGAGCTGGTGATAGCTGCGATGCTTCTGGCATCCCGTGATATAGTAGGCGGGATTAACTGGGTTCTTTCACAGACGGATAATGAAAATATTGCTAAAGATGCGGAAAAGCAAAAGAAACAGTATGCAGGCCATGAGATTTCCGGAAAGAAACTGGGAGTTATAGGACTTGGCGCCATAGGCATAAAGGTTGCCAATACTGCAGTAAATCTTGGGATGGAAGTTTTTGGTTACGATCCATATATTTCCGTAGATGCGGCCTGGAATCTTTCGAGATCCGTGAGGCACGTAAAGACTGCAGAGGAAATATATGCAAATTGTGATATTATAACCATCCATGTTCCATTGCTTGATTCCACAAAGAAGATGATCAATTCTGATGCCATAAAGCTGATGAAAAATGATGTTATCCTTATCAATCTGGCCCGTGATCTTCTGGTCGATGAGGAAGCGGTCATCTCGGCGCTTAAGATAGGCAAGCTTAAGAAATATGTTTCGGATTTCCCAAATCCTACGACGGCAGGACAGGAGGGAGTGATAGTGATACCTCATCTTGGCGCTTCCACAGAAGAATCTGAGGATAACTGCGCTATCATGGCCGTACAGGAACTTACTGACTATATGGAAAACGGTAACATCAGGAATTCAGTCAATTTCCCGGCTATAAACATGGGGGTATGTGATAAGGTAGGGCGTGTAATTATCTTCCACAGAAACAAAGCAAATATGATAACCAAGTTCTCAGCCTGCTTCGGTGATGCAAATATCAATATATCCGAGATGAATAACAAGAGCCGGGGTGATAATGCCGTAACTATGCTGGACTTTGATTCGGAAGTGTCTGATGAGATCCTTGCGAAGCTTTCTTCGATCAATGATGTCTTCAGAGTAAGGGTAGTGAAATAATGGCTGAAGTAAGACCTTTCAGGGCTGTGAGACCTGACAGGGAAAAAGCCGCTCATATAGCCGCTCTTCCCTATGATGTGATGGATACTTCGGAAGCTAAGGAGGAGATCAGAAAAGAGCCGCTTTCTTTTCTGGCGATAGACAGACCGGAGACCTCTTTTCCCGACGGATATGATATGTATGCTCCTGAGGTTTACGAAAAAGCCCGTGAGATCTTTGATCGTATGATTAAAGACGGAGATTTTGTTACTGATGACAGGGATTACTATTATATTTATGAACTGACCATGGATGGGCGGTCCCAGACTGGAATAGTGGCCCTATGCTCTGCTTCGGATTACGAGAATAACATCATAAAGAAACACGAAAATACGCTTGCTGCAAAAGAGCAGGACAGGATCAGGCATATTGCAGCGCTTGGGGCGCAGACCGGACCTATTTTTCTGGCATACAGAGGGCAGGAGAAAATTGACAGAATAGCAGAAGAGTACAAAAAGGGCACCCCGCTTTATGATTTCACTTCCCCTGACGGGATAAAGCACAGATGCTGGATCATCACCGGAGATGAGGATATAAGGGATATCCATGATGCTTTTGAGGGGATCAATGCTGTTTATATTGCTGACGGGCATCACAGATGCGCCTCGGCTGTTAAGAACTGTAATATGCTTCCGGAGGATAAAAGATTTTTTCTTTCCGTCCTTTTCCCTGACAGTGAGCTTAAGATATTTGATTACAACAGAGTAGTGCGTGATCTGAACGGATTGTCAGAGAGCAGGTTTTTTGACAGATTAAGAAAGAAGTATTCTGTGAAGAAACTTGGAGCTGATCCGGTGAAGCCTTCTAAAAAAGGTGAGATCACGATGTATATCAGTGGCATCTGGTACTCTCTTATAATAAAGGATGAATTCGTTGTAAACGATCCGGTCAGTTCACTTGACGTGTCTATACTTCAGAATGAAGTTCTTTCGCCGATACTCAATATCGAGGATCCCAAGACTG
>JAEEGL010176399.1_pt1 | contig 12204 bp, 7 predicted proteins | sample 9134231 | NCBI WGS metagenome assembly JAEEGL01 (sample SAMN16246548, study PRJNA631951) | gut metagenome | biome: gut microbiome; feature: rumen; material: fiber-attached | host: Bos | place: Iran: Karaj | collected 2018-10
AATGAGACAGCGGCGGAAGCTCTGCGGGAAGCCCTGTCCCGCGGCGACATCATCGTGACAAAAAACAGCGAGTTCCTCGCCGGCCTCGACCGGCTGCGCGCTTTCACCGACGCCGCGCATCAGGGCGAATGCGGCCAGGTCCTGATCCTGAACTATTATGATCTGACAGGCACCCGCTGCGGTGTGGAGTATTTTGATGAAGAAGATCCGAATTACCCGGCGGCGTTCCTGACCCGCCTGGTGTTCGACGGCGGGCAGTATCATTACACCGTCCGCGGGAGCGGCACCACGGAGATCGAGCAGGGCGACGAAGGCAGTTTCCGCTGTCTGATGCATTACGAAGGGAAAACCGTCCCGCCGGCCCGCCCGTTCCGGTACGAACACTTCGTCCTGACGGACGACGACACCCTCACCTGGGAACGGATCGAGTGGGGCATGCTCAGTTCGCAGTTCGGGGATCAGGTCCCGCATCACACCATCGCCTCCCGCCTGTATACGGAATCGTCGGAGCGCCCCGGGGCTTATGCCCCTTCGGATGAGGAACGCCCCCTCTGGTACCGCATTGACGGCAAGGAGACGTGGAACACCCACTTCGCCAAGGCCAACCTGGACTCGGAGAAGGCCGTGACGCTGTTTGCGCCGCAGACGGACGCGCAGGGCCTGCTTTCCTACTGGGAAGGCGAACGGATCCTCTGGCGCACCGAACTGCCCTACTGTGCGGAGGATGCCCGGCCTACTGACGAGGGGATCCTGATCTTTGGCGTCCGGTACTCGAAAAGCAGCGCTTCGCCGCAGGTGAACTACCTGGAACATTACGATACCGAAGGCAGGCTGCTGTGGCAGTGGAAAGAGTCCGCCGGGACTTACCGGCACCTGCTTGGCGCCGGCGAAAAGGAGGGGGAACTGATCTGCGTTTTCCGCAGCGGCAGCCTTTACGGCTCGGATCCGAAACAGGCAAACTGCGCGGACGTCTGGACTTTTGACAGTGAAGGAAGCAGGATCCGCGCCTATCAGGCGTCTCTTCCCATAGGTTCCGTACAGGCGGTCAGCGTGAACGGGGCCAGTGAAAACTGGCCGGTGATCCTGCTGGCCGTGCAGGGGGGCAGTTCCGAAACGTCCGGGATCTACATGCTGTCGGAGGGGATGAAGAATGCACAGCGGATCATGGAGATCCCCGCCGGCGTGGCGCCGGACGGGAAGGTCATGGAGATCCGGGACATCCTGGAACAGGACGGTACCCTGTACATTTCCGCCTATTTCTGCCCGGCATACGAAAAGAAGGCTAATTCGACAAACCGGGACGAGGTGCAGGACATCATAAAATGGGGCTATGAGCGGATCGAAGCCGCTCCGCCGTCCGAGGACGGTTCTTTCCCGGATCTCTCGGATGAGGTCACGCCGATGGTGCAGGCCCGATACACGGCGGTCCTTCTCCGCACCCCCGTCCTGCTGAGCGGGCTGCGGCATCAGCCGGAACACTTTAAGACCATCCGCACCCGCGCCGGCAGCCTGGGCGGCGCGCTGGGCGTCAACGAGCAGGGAGAGATCACCTGGGAGATCGAAGAGCTTACCCGCGTCATCTACTCCCCCGCGACCTCCTTCGCCACCCTATACGGCACCTGCCGCGTCATCCAATTTTTCTTCCAGCCGGACGAACTCGACGCGGAGCGCCTGCCTGACTACAGTCCCGGCGGCTACATGCTCCTCGGCAAGACCCGGATGTTCTTCCGCTGACCCCCGCCTGGGGGACGGTCCGGGAGCAGGCCTGCCGGAGCGGAAGTCTTTTGATACAGAACAAAAAAAGAGCGGACCGATCCGCTCTTTTTGCTGAAAAGCCGCAGCCGTCATTTGATCTTCGCCTGCGGGCAGTTTTCCTTGACGAAGTTCCATACGAAATCATAATCTTCGGGCAGCACGTAGATCTGGTTCTTTTCCAGCCGCTCGTTGACTTTAATGACGCCGCGGCGGGGGAAACCCTGGATGCTTCTGACCCGGTCAAAGTCCGTGACCATGGCGGTGCGGGAGGCGTTCAGGCCGACGCCGACGGTGGTCGGATTCTTGGCCAGGAGGCCGGCCAGCGTGGTGAGCAGGCTGATCGTCTGGGCTTTGTCTGCCTGAGCCGGGACCTGCCGGTGGGTGAAGCCGTTCTTGCCCATCTCGAAAATGACGGTATAGCGGCCTTTCATGATCATGGCATAGACCAGGTAGCCGATCAGGGCCAGCAGCAGGAAACCGCCGGTAAAGATCCCGCCGAACTTCAGGTGCTCCAGGAAGCCTTTCCAGAAGAAATCGCGGTCTCCGATGTCGAACAGGGAGGTGAATACGAAGATGCCCACGCAGATCCAGAAGAAGATCTTCCAGATCATGAACAGGACCGTGGGATCTTTATACAGGTTGAGTTCCCCGATCCAGCGGTACAGTCCGTCGGGGTACAGGGTGACGCGCCGTTCGTCGATGTTGTCGTCCAGCACCGCAGGTTTCGTGTATCTGTCAAGTTCGTTCATGAAGACCTCCTTTGGGGGATATGAGGGGTTTCCGCAAATATTATATATGTTTTCGGAAGCGCATGCAAGCGGTTTGCGAAACGAAAAGGGCGGCTGACAGCCGCCCGTAAAACATGGTGTTCGTGGACCCTCAGGGATTCGAACCCGGGACCGATCGGTTATGAGCCGACTGCTCTGACCAGCTGAGCTAAGGGTCCGTGCGGAAGGGATTGTAGCAATTCCCTCCGGCTTTGTCAAGCGTCCGCGGGGGGATCCATTTCCCCCAGCAGGATCTCGATGGCATGGGACGGATAGACCGTTTCGCCGTATTCAGCGTAGTACGTTTTGGACGCCGAAGTGGACGGCACGCGGCGGCCGTACTCCGAAAGCAGCAGGCAGACGCGGTTGAACAGCTCGCCGTTCTTGGGCGAGGCGGTCAGGACCAGATAGTACATGCTCTGCTCTTTGAAGTAATACAGGCCGGAATTCACGGCGCCGGCCAGGTGCTTCAGACGCGGCGGCATGATGAGGCTGTCCTTGCCGTAGAAGGCAAAGACGGCCAGCGGGCGGGGCTGCCGGGTCTTGATCTCTTCCTGCTGGTAGTGGATCGCTTTCGCGAAGCCCTGCAGGGCGCGGATGACGTCCGGCTGGGGCGTGAAGCCCGGCGGCAGTTCTTCCGGCGAGTTGATCTTGGTCACGGTAAAGACCATGTCCCCGTCCTGGTTCTTGACGGCTTCCACCATCACGGGATACTCGTTGGGAACGAAACCCAGTTCGTCCACGGAACGGTCGATCATCTCCCGGACCAGGCGCGTGGCGTCCGGCGGGCTCTGACTGAGCTTCCGGATGGTCAGATGCCGCTGCAGGAGCTCGCCCATGGACATGGTGCAGCGGAACTGATTGTCATTGATCTTTTCTATCTTCATACGGGATACTCCTTTGCGGGCGGGCGCGGACAGGCGCCCGCCTTCTCACAACGATCCCCCGGGCGGACGTCAGCCCATCTGTTCCAGGGCGGCCAGTTCCAGGGCGGTGCAGAGCACTTCCATGGCAGCCTCCAGTTCCCGGACGGGCGGGAGCGACGGGGCGATCCGGATGTTGCTGTCCTGCGGATCCTTCCCCAGAGGATACGTGGCCCCGGCGTCGGTCAGCACCACGCCGGCCTCCTTGCAGAGGGCCACCGTGCGCTTGGCCAGACCGGGCAGGGTGTAGAGGGAAACGAAATAGCCGCCTTTCGGGGTCTGCCAGTGGCCGAGGCCGCGCGGCGCGATCTCGGTCTCCAGCCAGTGCAGCACGCAGTCGAAGCGGGGCTTTAAGATCGCGGCGTGCTTTTTCATCACGGCCAGGGTGTTTTCCTTGTTCTTCAGGAATTTGACCTGGCGCAGCTGGTTCACCTTGTCATAGGAGATCATCTGGACGCCCAGCAGCTTCCGCTGGTAGTTCAGGTTGGCCTCCGAGGAGCACATGGCGGAGATGCCGGCGCCGGGGAAGGTGATCTTCGAGGTGGAGCAGAATTCGTAGACCAGGTCCGGATGGCCGGCTTCGCGGCACAGGCCGATGATGTCCGGGAAGGGCAGATAGTCGCCGTCAAATTCATGGACGCAGTAGGCGTTGTCCCAGATGACGGTGAAGTCCGGGGCGGCGGGCTCCAGCTTCGCGAAGCGCTCGACCGTCTCCTGACTGTAGACGATGCCGTCCGGGTTGGAATATTTCGGAACGCACCAGATGCCTTTTACCAGCGGGTCTTTCACCAGCTCCTCGACGCGGTCCATGTCCGGGCCGGTGGGCAGCATCGGGACGGTGATCATTTCGAAGCCGAAGACTTCGGTGATCTTGAAATGACGGTCATAGCCGGGCGTCGGGCAGATCCATTTGCGGCCTTCCACCCGGCTCCACGGGACGGGAGAGTGGGTCATGCCGAAGCAGTAGCCCCGCATCACGAGGCCGTACATCAGCGCCAGGGAGCTGGAACCGCCCATGATGCATTCCTCGGGCCGGCAGCCCAGCAGTTCCGACATCAGACGGCGGGCGGCGGGAACGCCTTCCATGTTGCCGTAGTTGCGGACGTCCATGCCTTCGCAGATGCAGTCGGCGGGGTCGGTCAGGACGGTCAGGATGTCGGAGATCGCGTCCAGCTGGTCCTTGCCGGGTTTGCCCCGGGACATGTCCAGCTTCAGGTTCAGATCTTTGAGTCTCTGGTAGTGTGCCTGTACCTCGGCCCGCTCCTGCGCGAGCTCGGCGGCGTTCATTTCCTGGTAGGTCTTCATGTCTCCTCCTTAATGTGTGGGGGTAGATGGTGCTTACTCGTTGGTATAGTTGTCAAAGTAGCCCTGGATCAGGACGACGGGCGTTCCCTTGTCGCCGGAGCCGCTGGTCAGGTCGCACAGGGACCCGATCAGGTCCGTCAGCTGGCGGGGCGTGGTGCCTTCGGAGGCCATCTTGCCCACCAGGTCCTTGTCCTTCCGGCGGATGCTTTCGCGGATGGCGTTCCGGAGCGCTTCGCCGGAGAGGCTGGCGAAATCGTTGTCCGCCAGATATTTGAGCTTCAGTTCGTTGGGCGTGCCCTTCAGGCCGGCCGTGAAGAACGGGGAGACCATCGGGTCGGCCAGCTCCCAGATCTTGCCCTGCGGATCCTTGAAGGCGCCGTCGCCGTAGACCATGACCTCCACGTGGCGGCCGGTGTACAGCAGGATGCGGTTCTGGATGTCCTCGACCAAGCCCTGCGCGTCGCGCGGGAAGAGCTTGACCGTGTCTTCGGTGGCCTTGTTGGAGCCCAGCAGGCCGAATTCCGCGTTGTAGCCGCTGCCGTTCACCGGGGCGTTCATGATCTCGGCCAGGGTGAAGACTTTCCGGGCGCCGGCCTTCTCCAGCAGGCGCTTGGTGCGCGCGCGGGTATGGATGTCGCAGTTGATCAGGTGATCCGCGTAGGGGAGGATCTGCTGCGCGTGGTTGCCGAAGATGATCTCCACCTCGGCACCGCAGCTTTCCGCCAGCTCGCGGTAATAGGCCACGTAGTTCATGCCGGTGAAGGGATGGCGCGGCGTGCCGAAGATCCGGTAGAACTGCTCCTCCGTCAGCACGTCGGAGTAGGGGTTCACGCCGGAATCGTCCAGCTGGTCCAGCGTCATGAGTTCGTTGCCGACCTCGTCGGAGGGATAGCTGAGCATGATGACCAGTTTTTTGACGCCCTTCGCGATGCCGCGCAGACAGATGGCGAAGCGGTTGCGGGAGAGGATGGGGAAGAGGATCCCGACGGTCTCCCCGCCCAGCTTGGCCCGGACGTCGGCGGCGATGTCATCCACGCTGCAGTAGTTGCCCTGGGACCGCGCCACGACGGATTCCGTGACGGCGATGACGTCCCGGTCGCGCAGCGGGAAGCCCTCGGCTGCGGATGCTTTCAGCACGCTGTCGGTGACGATCTGAGCCAGATCGTCGCCCTGGCGGATGATGGGGCAGCGGATGCCCCGGGAAACGGTTCCGGTCATGCGGCTCATGATGCTTTCAACCTCCTTGGGATGGGATGTTTAAACATTCCTATTATAATAGAACGGACGGGATTACGCAACTGTTTTTCGCAGGAGCGTCCCGGAGGCCCGTCCGGGAGGACGGAGGCGCCTGCACGGGATCCGCAGCCCGGCGCCAGGCGCTTACAGACCGCAGAGACCGCGGTATTTTTCTTCCAGATAGCGGACGTAGTACGCGGGGTCGAACGGGCCGCCCAGCACGCGCTCCAGCAGTTCCGCCGGCGGGTACAGCTTGCCGTACTGCCAGATGTGTTCGCGGTTCCACTCGTTGACCGGCCCGAGGTCGCCGCGCGCCAGGCACGCGTCCACGTCCACGGTCTCCTTCATGCGGGCCAGGATCTGAGCGCCGTACGCGCTGCCCAGGGCGTAGGAAGGGAAGTAACCCACCATGCCGCCGCCCCAGTGGGAATCCTGCAGCACGCCGCGGGTATCGTCCGGGACGTCCACGCCCAGGTATTCCTTATACAGGGCGTTCCAGGCGGCGGGCAGGTCGCGGACGGCCAGATCGCCGGCCATCAGGCGCTTTTCCAGTTCGTAGCGCACCATCACGTGCAGGCAGTAGGTCAGTTCGTCCGCCTTCGTGCGGATCAGGGAAGGCTCGGCCTTGTTGACCGCTTTCCAGAGATCCTCCGCCGTGACGCCGGCCATCTGCCGCGGGAAGAGCTCCCGCACTTTCGGAAAGATGGTGCGGATGAAGGGCAGGCTGCGGGCGATGTAGTTTTCATAGAAGCGGCTCTGGCTCTCGTGGATGCTCATCGAGACGCCGCCGTCCAGCACGGTATAGGCCAGGTCGTCCGCCGCGCCGGTCTCGTACAGGGCGTGGCCGCCTTCGTGCACCACGCTGAAGAGGGAATACGAGACGTTCTCCCGGTAGATGTGCGTGGTGATGCGGGTATCGAAGTGGGACCCCAGGCTGGTGGTGAAGGGATGCTCCGTGGTGGAGAGGCCCACGCGGCCGCGGTCCAGGCCGATCAGGTCCATCAGGTAAAGGGCCAGTTCTTTCTGCTCCGGCTCCGGGAAATCGCCTCGGATGCAGGCGTCGGAGAGCGGCTCGGCTTCCCGCACCGCCTGAAGCAGCGGCACGATCCCCGCTCGCACGGCGGCAAAGAACGCGTCGCAGGTCTGACGGGTCAGGCCCGCCTCGTAATCGTTCAGCCAGTAATCGTAGGGGTCTTTTTCGGGCGCCGCATAGCCCGCAAAACGCCTTTTGGCTTCGAAGATGCGCTCCAGGTAAGGCGCGAAGGACGCAAAATCATCGGCGGCCTTGGCGCGGTGCCAGACGTCGTCCGATTCCACGAGGAGACGGCGGTAGGCGAGGAATTCGTCCATCGGGATCTTCTGCATGAAGCGGAGATCCTTGAGCAGCAGGAAGACCTGGCGCTGCTCTTTTTCGGTGAGTTCGTCCCGGCGTCCGTCCAGGAATTCGAGCAGGGAGACGGTCTCCGGGCCGGTGGCGATGCGGTAAACGGCTTCGCTCAGGATCGGCATCGTATGCGCGCGGTTGGCCGCGGTGTTTTTCGGCGCGGCAGTGGCACCGTCGTAATTGATGAGCCCCAGGGCGTGCCGGTAGGCAGACAGTCTGGCCTGCAGGGCGGTTAATTGTTCACGGGCTTCATGTAGCTGCATGGAGGACCTCCGGACACGGTGATTTTGTTGTTTTGATTATATCATAATGCGGGGATAAATGCTATAATGAAAACGGACAGGCGCCGCCGCGGCGTCTGACCGAAAGAAAGACGGATCCATGACGGGAGGCTCCCTTGAAGAAGATCACCCTTGCGCTGGCGGCTCATGTGGACGCCGGCAAAACGACACTGGCGGAAGCCCTGCTGCACAAGGCGGGGGTGCTTCGCGTGCCGGGAAGGGTGGATGCGGGGAATACCGCGATGGACACGGCGGAAACGGAGCGGCGGCGCGGCATCACGGTGTTCGCCGGCGAAGCCTCGTTCCCGTGGCAGGGGACGGAGATCAACCTGCTGGATACGCCGGGCCACGTGGATTTTTCCCCGGAAGCGGAGCGCGCCCTGACGGCGGCGGACGCCGGGCTCCTGATCATCAGCGGGCTGGACGGCGTGCAGGCCCATACGCACGCGCTGTGGCGGCTCATGGAGCGCCGCGGGCTGCCGGTCCTTCTGTTCGTCTCCAAGATGGACAGCGGCCGGAAAAGCCGCGCGGACCTGCTGGCGGAGCTCCGGCGGGAACTGGACGGCGCGTGCCTGCCCTGGGAGACGCTGCGGGAGGGCGGCGAAGAGACGGCGCTGCTGGACGAAGCGCTGCTGGAACGCTATCTGGCCGGCGATCCGATCGGCGGGGCGGACGCGGCGGCGCTGATCGCCCGCCGCCGGGCATTTCCCGTTTTCTTCGGCAGCGGCCTCAAAGAAGAGGGGCTGGAGCCCCTGCTGGAGGCGGCCTGCCTGCTGGCGGAAGAATACGGCTCCCGGGAATCGGAACCGTTCCGGGGCCTGGTCCATAAAATCGATTTTGATGAAAAAGGCGCCCGGCAGACCCATGTGAAGGTCCTGGCCGGGAGCGTGGCTTCGCGCGGCAGCGTGCGGACGGCGGGCGGCGAGGAAAAAGTCTCCTTCATCCGCCGCTATACGGGCGCCCGGTTCCGGCAGGAGAAGGTCCTCTCGGCCGGCAGCCTGGGCGTGCTGATGGGCCTGCAGCAGACGGCGGCCGGCATGCGGCTGGGCTTCGAAACGGAAGCCCCGGCGGCGTATTTTGAGCCGATGATGCGCTACAGCCTGGTCCTGCCCGACGGCGTGGACGCGGATACCGCGTTCCAAAAACTGCAGCCGCTCTGCGAGGAAGACCCGTCCCTGAACCTGCACTTCGGACCGGGCCGGACGGGCCTGCTGGCCGACCTGATGGGACCGGTGCAGCAGGAGATCCTGACGGAGCGCATCCGTGAAAAGACCGGCTGGACGGTCCGTATCGAAGAAGGCCGCGTCCTCTACCGGGAGACCATTACCGCGCCCGTGGAGGGCGTTGGGCATTACGAACCGCTCCGCCATTACGCGGAGGTGCACGTGGCGCTGCGGCCGCTGCCGCGCGGCAGCGGCCTGGTCCTGCGGAATGAAACGGACGCGCGCAGCCTGGACCCCTTCCTGGCGCTGGGCATCCTGAAGCTGCTGGCGCTGAAAAGCCACAAGGGCGTGCTCACCGGTTCGCCGGTGACGGATCTCGAGATCTCCCTGCTGGGGGCCCGGGACCACGAAAAGCATACGGAGGGCGGCGACCTGCGGGAGGCCGCCTGCCGGGCGGTGCGCCAGGGCCTGATGCGGGCGGCGGCGCGCGGCGATGTCCTGCTGCTGGAGCCTTACCGGAGCTTCCGCCTGGCCCTGCCCGCCGATAAGCTGGGCCGCGCGCTGGCGGACATCAGATCCCGCGGCGGCGACGCAGAGCAGGAGGGCATGGAAGACGGCCTGGCCGTGCTCCGGGGCCGTGTGCCGGCGGCGTCCTTTACCGGTTACGACCGGGAACTGGCGGCCTATACGGCCGGCCGCGGCCGTCTCTCCGTCTGGACGGAGGGAAATGACGCCTGCCACGATCCGGAAGAAGTCGTGGCCCGGGAAGCCTACGACGCGGTCTCGGACCGGGAAGATCCCTGCGACTCCGTATTCTGCGCCCGCGGCGCCGGCTTTTCCGTGCCCTGGGACAAAGTCCCGGAGTATATGCATCTGCCGTACCTGATGAAGGAAGAAGCAGCGCCGGCATCCGGTTCGCGCGCGGGGCAGCCCGCCAGGACCGCCGCCGCATCGGACGCGGAGCTGGAAGCCATCATGCTGCGCGAATTCGGCCCCATCAAGCGGCCCATCGTCAGCGGTGTCACGCACCCCAACCCGGCCGTTTCGCCCGGCGCGGAGCTCCTGACCTTCTCGCCCCACATTTATATCGTGGACGGCTACAACCTGATCTTCTTCTGGCCGGAGATGAAGGAACTCGCGGCGAAGAGCCTGGAAAACGCCCGGGAGCAGCTGCTGCGCCGCCTGCAGAATTACGCGGCGTACGCGGATAAAAAACTGATCGCGGTCTTCGACGGCTACCGCGTGGGCGGCGGCGCCGGCGGGCAGCAGGACCTGCCCCACCTGACCGTCATCTATACGAAGGAGCACGAGACCGCGGACATGCTGATCGAGCGCATGCTGGCGGAGAAGAAAAAAGACGAACGCTACGCCGTCGTGAGCAACGACAACCTGATCCGCCTCTCCGCCATCCGCCAGGGCGCCCTCCGCGTCCGCTGCGAGGAATTCCTGGACGAATACGTCAGCGCCATGACCCTCCTGCAGGAACGCATGGAGCAGGAAGGCGGCCGCATCGGCAGCAAGGTGACGTGGGACGGGGAAGTGTGACGACGCAGGCCAAAGCGTCATCGGACTGCGAAATATGACGGTGCGGGGCCGGTGCGCCCCGATCCGCGAGAAGGTGACAAAGAGCCCCTCTGTCACGCGTTTTTTATTTTATATCTTGTAATTCCGCGATCTACAGATTATAATACTTTTTTGTATATTTTTAGGGGAGCCGCGGCTCCCGGGAGGCAGTTATGCAGGAGAAACTGGCAAGAATAAGGGAGGAAGCGCTGGCACGGCTGAACGCCGCCGCGAATTCCGATGAGATCAACGAGATCCGCCTGGCGTTTCTGGGCAAGAAAGGCCAGCTGACCGAGGTGCTCAAGGGCATGCGGGAAGTGGCCCCGGAGGACCGTCCCAAGGTGGGCGGCTGGGTCAACGATACCCGGAAGGCGATAGAAGAGAAACTGGAGGAAGTCCAGAAGAAAGCCGCGGAGAAGGCGCTGGCCCTGCGTCTGGAGGCCGAGACCATCGACGTGACCATGCCCGCCAAAAGCGCGGCAATGGGCCATCCGCATCCCAACACCCTGGCCTTGAAGGAACTGGAGCGCGTCTTCGTGGGCATGGGCTACGAAGTCGTGGAAGGCCCGGAGGTCGAATACGACTACTATAATTTCGAGGCCCTGAACATCCCGGACGGCCACCCGGCCAAGGATGAGCAGGACACTTTCTATATCAGCGACAAGATCGTGCTGCGGACGCAGACTTCCCCGGTGCAGGTCCGCACCATGGAGAAGACCAGGCCGCCCATCCGCATCGTGGCGCCGGGCCGCGTCTTCCGGTCGGACGACGTGGACGCCACCCACTCCCCGTGCTTCAATCAGGTGGAGGGCCTGGTGATCGACAGGAACATCACCTTCGCGGATTTAAAAGGCACGCTGGCGCAGTTCGCGCGCGAAATGTTCGGCCCGGAGACCAAGGTGAAATTCCGGCCGCACCACTTCCCGTTCACCGAACCCAGCGCGGAGATGGACGTCTCCTGCTTCAAGTGCGGCGGCAAGGGCTGCCGGATGTGCAAGGGCAGCGGCTGGATCGAGATCCTGGGCTGCGGCATGGTGCACCCGAAGGTCCTGCGCATGAGCGGCATCGACCCCGAGGAATACTCCGGCTTCGCGTTCGGCATCGGCCTGGAGCGCATCACCCTGCTCAAGTACGAGATCGACGACATGCGCCTGCTGTACGAAAACGACGTGCGGTTCCTGAATCAGTTCTAGAGGTGGCGAGATGAATACTTCCTACAATTGGATCAGATCCTACGTCCCCGGCCTGGCCGCGGGCGATCAGGAATACTTCGATAAAATGACCTTGTCCGGCACCAAGGTGGAGGGCTTTGCCCGCCTGGACAAAAACCTGGAAAAGATCGTGGTCGGCCGGATCGAAAAACTGGAGCCCCATCCCAACGCGGACAAACTGGTGGTCTGCCAGGTGAACGTGGGCGGCGAAGAGCCGCTGCAGATCGTGACCGGCGCGCCGAACGCGGCCCAGGGCCAGACCGTGGTCGTGGTGCTGGACGGCGGCAAAGTCGCGGGCGACCACGACGGCCATATGCCGGAAGACGGCGTGGTCATCAAGGCCGGCGCCCTGCGCGGCGTCCCTTCCGCGGGCATGATGTGCTCCGTGGAGGAACTGGGCTTCGACCGGAACTTCTTCCCCGAAGCGCCCGAATACGGCATCTACGTGTTCCCGGAAGGCAGTGACGTGAAGCCGGGCGACGACGCCCTGGCGGCCCTGGGCCTCCGCGACACCGTCTTTGAATACGAGATCACCTCCAACCGCGTGGACTGCTACAGCGTGCTGGGCATCGCCCGCGAAGCGGCGGCTACGTTCCGCCAGCCGTTCGTCCCGCCG
>JAEEGL010517294.1_pt1 | contig 12204 bp, 11 predicted proteins | sample 9134231 | NCBI WGS metagenome assembly JAEEGL01 (sample SAMN16246548, study PRJNA631951) | gut metagenome | biome: gut microbiome; feature: rumen; material: fiber-attached | host: Bos | place: Iran: Karaj | collected 2018-10
ACATTCGGATAAAAGCTCTCCGGAAGACCGAGGGCTTTTAAAAGAGGAAAATCGACATCCTGCAGGGCTGCATCATAAACGCCCATACTCGCCGCCATACTGCTGTGAATCAGAGGATTTTTTCTGCCTGTCAGGCGCATGCCGAAATAGTCGGGAACCGTACAGAAGGATATCGCCGTTTCCGGAACCGAGCTGCTGAACATATGCCAGGCATGCGTAGCCAGACCGTAACCGGTATGAATTTTTCTGCCGTACTCTTCGCGGAGGATCTCACAGGCAGTTTTTCCGCAGGAGAGCTTTTTATTACCACGGCCGTCCTGCCAGGTATACAGCGGGCTGACATGCAGCCCGTTTTCATTCACATAGAGCATGCCGTGCATCTGCCCTGTCAGGCCGACGGCGCAGATATCCGGATGGGCGTCAAGCTGCTTGTCAAGCAGCTGTTTTGCTTTGCCGACGATTATTGCGGGATCCTGCAGACTTTCCCAGTCTTCCGCATTGAGAAAGCTTCCATTCGAAATAATGCAGCTCTCGTCCCGCTCCGGATGTTCCGTATCGAAAACCGAAGCGCTGATGCTGGTTGTACCGATATCAATTCCAACAGTTTTCATAAGCGAACCTCCAGCTTTTCGTCAGCCGCTTTCAGCCGAGAGCCGCAAACACGGCAAAGGCTGCAATGGAGACCAGCGTTGAAAGTGAGAGCGCCGAGGAGACGTAGACCCGTTGATCCGGGTCGTCCGCAAATACCGGAAGAACGAACGGCGGCGGAAGAATGAACATGACATTTATGGCATCAGTCAGCTGCGCTGCGGGGAAGGTCAGGCGGAGGAAGATAATCAGAACGACACGCAGAATCATCAGAATGACAAAGCGCAGGAGGACGACCTTCCCGGCCGAAAGCCACGGGATGTCGCTCAGAACGAGGTCGTAGCCGATAGTCAGGAGTATGACGGCGCTTGTCGGCGCAGAGATAAAATCCGCGCAGGCGTCAAAGATACCGCTGATACCAGAGGGAATGAGCGCGTGATAAACGCCCGTGGCACCGAGAAGCACGCCGGCAGCAATCGCAATGATGATGGGTGAGAAACACATCTCCCTGATCAGGCTGCGGATATCAGTTTTCTGCTGCCCTTCCGTGCCGAGAAGAATCTTGTAAAGGGTAAAGACAAAAAGTACCTGCCCGAGATCAATCCTGGCGAACTCCGCCGTACGGCTGCTGCCGAAGAGCATATGAAACAGGGCATAACCGAGCATACCAGCTTCAAATCCGGTAGTGAGATACGGCACAAACTTTGAAGTCAAGCCAAGCAGCTTTCCGGAAAGCTTCCCGAGGATCCAGGCTGTGAAGCAGAGGAGAAACATGACAACAGGAATTACCACATCCATAAAACTGTATGAGGTGGAAGCAAAGGCATGGAGCAAAACCGCCGGGAGCGTAATATTCACCACAATGCTTTTGAGGGCATTGATGCCTTCACGCGAGATCAGGCACTTTTTTCTGCAGAGCACTCCGATAAACAGCATAACAGCAACAGGCAGAACCGTACGCAGAACTTCGACCACTCTGATCATTGTTCGTTTTCTCCTTTTCTTATCAGACTGTACAGACAATATTATACGTATAGAGGAAATTCCGTCAAGGAAAAAAACGTATCCGGGAGAGCACTGTGCCGAAAGAAAATAGTGCTTGAATTCATGCGGTATCGGGGTTAAAATAATAAATTATCAACTTAATGAAGGGACTATGGTATTTGCATGAGGCTGCTGCTGATCAGGCACGGAGATCCTGACTACGAACACGACAATCTGACGGAAACCGGCAAGCTGGAAGCCCAGCTGTTGGCTGAACGGATGCTGAAAACCGACATCAATCATTATTATGTGTCCACCATGGGCAGGGCACAGGCCACCATCGCCCCGACACTGAAAGCGACAGGCTGCACGGCTGAAGCTTTTGACTGGCTGCGGGAATTCAACCTGCCGACAAGAAGGCCGGAACTGCATGGCGGCTACGGAGCCGTACCCTGGGACTGGCTGCCGCAGGATCTGGATGCGGAGCCGATTCTCCTGGATTCTTTCCGCTGGCGGGAGCAAGAATATTTTATGGAATCCGGCGTCGGCAGAAAGTATGATGAGGTGACAGGGGCATTTGATATGCTGCTTTCCTCACACGGATACAAGCGGGAAGGTTTATTTTACAGGGCTGAGACACCGAACCATAAAACCATTGCTTTTTTCTGCCATTTCGGGCTCAGCTGTGTGCTGCTTAGCCACCTGCTCAACTGTTCGCCCATGCTGCTGTGGCAGGGGCTGTGCATGCCGCCCTCTTCCGTCACAACTGTCTATACCGAAGAACGCCGGCCGGGGCTGGCCTCTTTCCGGGCGCAGTCAGTCGGTGATATTTCCCATCTCTATACACACGGAACTGCGCCGTCCGTTTCGGCACGTTTCTGCGAGGTGCACGGCGACGGAGGACGTGAGGATTACAACGATGAAGTTGCGCCGGAACTAACATAAATAACAAAAAACCGTGGAAGACACAATGTCTTTCACGGCTTTTTGCCTGTTCAGATTTTATCAGAAACCAAGATTATCATTCACCAGGATGACGTGAATTCTGCCCTCATGACGGGAGAAGCGTGTAATCAGGAACTGGCAGCAAATGGTGTCCGGTGACTTGCAGTTCATACAGGCTCCGGTTTTCGAACAAGGTGTTGAGAGGCCGAAGCGCTGGGCATTCGTCGGCGCGGCAACATTTCTTGCGCGCTTCATGGCGCTGTCCACATCACTGCAGACCTTGTTCATGCCGACAATGAAAATCACCTTTTTGGGGCCCTGAGCAATCGCGGAAACACGGTTGGAGTTGCCGTCAATGTTGATCATGACGCCGTCATCCGTCATAGCGTTGCAGCTGGAAAGGAAAACATCCGCATCATAAGCTGCCAGCATGGCTGCGCGCTTGTCGGCTATTTCATTTCTGTCGATAAAATTATAATTGCCTTCTTTCAGGGCGGTGACAAGGCCTATCTCCGCCGCACTGACACAGCCGCCCATGGTTGCTGTGCTTCCTTCCGGAATCAGATTCAGAGCGATCTTCAGCGCTTCCTCGCGGTTCGCTGCATAATATCCGCTCATATTGCGGGACTGAAGACCTTTAATAACCTTCTGCGCAAGCAGTTCATTGCGCTTTACAATCATTTCGTTCATTCTGTTCTCTCCTCTTTATAAATAAATTATACAGATGTGCGGCAGGCATGCTGAATGTTGTGTTTTTATTCTATCATACTTTTTATATCCGTGCAATTCATTATTCATGGGGCTTTTCTCCGCGAAGGATCATCGTCACACTAACAGAAGTATCCCACTGCCTGACACCGGCTCTGTAAAGCCGTATTCTTTTATCGTATTTCCCGTTCACGATGGATATCATCTGTTCTTCCTGCTCCGAACGGGCGGACTTTATAGCTTCAATATCGTTCTGTCTGTCAGCTTCGATCATAGCCTCGGCCATCACGGGGGAATACTTCGGATCGTCCGGCGTAAGGTCTATAACCGCATACCCTGCAGAGACATTCCCGAATCCATACTTTTCCATGGCTGCAGGAATTTCCGATTCCGCCATGGCATAGCGCCCGACCTGGTATTTTCTGAGTTCACTTTCTCCGTCAGGCTGATGATCCCAGAATACCTTTTCCGGTTCTGTCATTTCCAGGCACGCCGCTATACAGCGGATTCCCCTGCGAGCCGAAAGGCAAAGGCAAATCCCGCCGGGTTTCAGGACACGGTACTGCTCTCCCCAGAATGCTGCCGGTTCCACATGTTCCTGAACCGTATTGGATATCGTCACATCAAAAGTGCCGTCCTCAAACGGGAGAGCGACAGCATCCCCCTCCATGAAATCAACTGCGGGATAATGTTCTTTCGCAAAGGCAATGAAGTTGCTGTCCCGGTCAATTGCTGTAATCCGGGAATCGGGATACCATCTCTGCAGAGCTCCGGCAAGGGCACCGGGGCCGCAGCCAATTTCCAGAATTCTCATTTCCGTTTTCCGGTCAAGCCTAAACAGTTTTCTGTATTGTTCGGAAAACAGATCGTCGAATCTCAGTTTTCTGCTCAGAAACAAGGTCATAACGCCCTGTATATTGTCAGACCAGATTGTATTCATAGTTGTTATCCCCCCATCTGCCGAAAATCCCGGAACCATGAGGTTCCGGGATTCGAATAATTCTGAGATCTGATCAGCGCTTGCTGAACTGAGGTGCACGACGGGCTGCTTTGAGACCGTACTTTTTGCGCTCCTTCATTCTCGGGTCACGGGTCAGGAAACCTGCGGCCTTGAGAGGAGTGCGGTAATTTTCATCAACGAGAAGCAGAGCTCTCGCGATGCCGTGACGGATGGCACCGGCCTGACCGGAAACGCCGCCGCCGGCGACTCTTGCATCAACGTCAACCTTGCTGACTGTACCGGTGGTAACCAGAGGCTGGCGAACGATCAGCTTCAGGGTTTCAAGGCCGAAGTAATCATCGATATCGCGGCCGTTGATGGTGATGACACCGGATCCGTTGGGGATAAGGTGAACACGTGCTACAGAGGACTTTCTGCGTCCTGTGCCATACATATAGGGCTTTTTTGTCTTATAAGTTGCCATGAATTCTTACCTCCTGATCAGCGATCCCAAACTTCGGGCTTCTGGGCTGCATGGTCATGCTCTGCACCAGCGAAAACTCTCAGGCGCTTCAGCTGCCACTGTGCGATGGTGTTCTTCTGAAGCATACCGCGTACTGCGAGACGAACTGCCAGCTCGGGCTTCTTCTCCATGAGCGTCTTATAGCTGGTTTCTTTCAGCCCGCCGGGGTAACCGGAATGAGTACGATAGAACTTCTGATCCAGCTTCTTGCCTGTAAGCACAGCATCTTTTGCATTGATGATGATGACATAATCACCGCAGTCAACATGCGGGGTATAGTCCGGCTTCAGCTTACCGCGGAGAAGATCTGCCGCAATGACCGCTGTTTTTCCGAGCGGCTTGCCTGCCGCATCAAGGACATACCATTTGCGTTCAACGGTTTCTTTGGTAACCATTGTCGTGGTCTGGTTTGACATATTTTGCCTCCATATCGTTAACTATGTTTTGACTTTTTCGGCGCAAAGAGCTAAAATATCAGCGTTTTCTCTTAAGCGCTCAATCTTTATAACACAGTGCTTTGCCTTTGTCAACTGTAATTTTATTTTTATATTGCTTATCTCTCAAATTCTCTTAAATCCTACTGAATTCTCCCGATATCTCTTTTCTCATTTTTATTTTTCCGGAGGATGCCATGAATAATGCCCTGAATGAGTTTTCCGGCACCGTGCGGCGCGCCGTTGACGACTACGGCATGATCGCAGAAGGCGACAAAATCGCCGTCGGTGTTTCGGGCGGAAAAGACAGCATGCTGCTGCTTGTCGCCCTAAATCATCTTCAAAAATACTACCCCAGACATTTTGATCTGGAAGCCATCACAATTGAACTCGGTTTTGAAGGAATGGACTTTACACCGGTCAAGGAGCTCTGTGCAGAGCTTGGCATCTACTACACCTGTCTGAAAACGGATATTAAAGAGATCGTGTTCGATGTGAGAAATGAAGACAACCCCTGTTCGCTGTGCTCTAAAATGCGGCGAGGCGCCATCAATGACGCCATTACGCAGAGAGGGATCAGCAAGCTGGCGCTCGGTCACCATTTTGACGATGCTGTGGAAACTTTTATGATGAGCCTGCTCTTTGAAGGGAGAATCAGCTGCTTCCGGCCAGTAACATTTCTTGACCGCTCCGGAGTGACGCAGATACGGCCGCTTATCTATGCCGGAGAAAAAAAGATCAGCAGTCTGGCTGCTGATCTTTGTCTTCCGATTGTTGAGAACCCCTGCCCACAGGACAGGACAAGCAAGCGGTATGAAATCAAGAAACTGCTGACTCAGATGACTACGGACTATCCGGACCTGAAGAGTAAGATATTCGGCGCCATGCAGCGCATGCCGCTGCCGGGGTGGGAACTGAAAAAAGAATCCTGATACGGTTCTTTTTAGTGTCAGGAGATTCTTTTCCCTTCCAGATAGACGGCTTTTCTTTCCAGTGTGGAAGCATCGCAGACAATGAAGTCCGCCAGTTTTCCTACGGAAATGGAGCCAAGTTCTCTGTCACAGCCGACTTCCCGTGCAGGAATAATTGTGGCTGATCGGATAGCTTCATCTCTATCGATGCCAAAAGACACTGCATTGCGCATACACTGATAAAGTGTGGCTGTGGAGCCTGCCAGCGCCCCGTCCGGCATGCGGGCTTCACCGTTTTTCAGCGTAAGCCGCTGGCCGCCGAAGGGATAGACGCCGTCCGGCATTCCGGTGCAGCGAAGGGCATCGGAAATCAGGCAGATTCTGTTGGGGAATAGTTTGAACGCCATGCGGACGGCACTCGGATGGATATGGAGCCCGTCACAGATCAACTCTGCAACAACACCATCGTTTTCTGAGCCTGCACCGATCACACCCGGTTTGCGGTGGTGGATACCCGGCATGGCATTGTAGAGATGCGTAAGGTGTGTCGCTCCGGCATCTATGACTGCCTTTGCCTCTTCATAGGTCGCATCCGTATGAGCTATGGAAACTGTGCAGAGTTCCTTTGCCTTCTCTGTAAAGGCAACTGCACCGGGGAGTTCCGGGGCAAGATCGACAAGGCGGATCAGCCCTCCGCAGCCTTCATACAGAGCCTTGAAAGCTTCAAAATCAGGATTTTTCAGATAATCCGCATTCTGCGCCCCCTTTTTCTTTTCCGAGAAAAAGGGGCCTTCCATATTGATGCCGACAATGCGGGAGCAGCCTGCCGGACGTTCGCTGCGAAGCCTGACGCCTGTTGCAAACGCGGCAGCAAGGACATCATACGGAAGCGTCATCGTTGCCGGGGCAAAAGACGTAATGCCGTTCTCTGCCAGGAAGCAGCCCATTTTCACAAGCCCGTCATAATCGCCGTCAGAAAAGTCCGCCCCTGAATTGCCGTGGTTGTGGACATCTATCAGGCCCGGGATAACAGCGGCCTGATTCAGGTCAACGTCCGCCGCTCCGTCATAGCCAGGAAGAATATCCGCAAAACGACCGTCTTCCACGGCAAAAGCACCTGAAGCAAAGCCGTTTTCCGTAAAAATATGTGCGTTTTTATAGAGCATATCATCAGCCTCCCAAAGGGTATTTGTTTTATACATACTATCATTTTATGATACAAATTTCAATAACGATATTGACATTTCCGGGATGCTTATCTCTGTACAGGTTCACATTTTTGTGTTATACTTTTTATTTATAAGTGAGTAAAAACGGAGGTATCTGTCCATGCCCTGTACAACTCTCCTGGTAGGAAAAAATGCCAGTTATGACGGCTCGACGCTGATGGCTCGTAATGAGGATTCCGGCGGAGGTATCTTCACAGAAAAAAAACTGATTGTTGTGAAGCCCGCCGACCAGCCTATTCATTATAAATCAGTAATTTCCGGTGTTGAAATTGATCTTCCGCAAAATCCTATGCGCTACACTGCGATGCCGAACGCTCTGCCCGACGAAGGCATATGGGGCGCTGCCGGCATCAACGAAGCAAATGTTGCCATGACAGCGACAGAAACCATTACCTCCAACCCGCGCGTGCAGGGAGCAGACCCGCTGGTGAAAGAAGGCATCGGAGAAGAGGATCTTGTTACGATCGTACTTCCCTATATTCGAACAGCCAGGGAGGGCGTGCTGCGTCTCGGAAGCCTGCTGGAACAGCACGGCACGTATGAGAGAAACGGGATCGGATTTCAGGATGTCAATGAAGTTTGGTGGCTGGAAACCATCGGCGGGCATCACTGGATTGCAAAACGCGTGCCGGATGACAGCTATGTGGTAATGCCGAATCAGCAGGGAATCGACTTCTTTGATATGCAGGATGCCTTCGGAGAACAGAGAGAACACCTGTGCTCATCAGATCTCCTGCGCTTCATAGAAGACAATCATCTTGATCTGACCATGCGGGATGATAAACTTCCTCCTGCATCCGATACGGACTTTGATATCCGTGCTGCTTTCGGCAGTCATGCGGATTCCGACCGCAGCTATAATACACCCCGGGCCTGGGACATGCTGCGCACTTTTAATCCAGGAAATTATATATGGGAAGGCCCGAATGCTGACTGGCGGCCGGAAGACAGGGATCTGCCCTGGAGCATGGTACCGGAATATAAAATTACCGTAGAAGATGTAAAATACGTGCTCTCCGCTCATTACCAGGGTACACCATATGATCCTTACGGGAAGCACGGAGATGCATCCCTGCGAGGCAAGTACAGGCCTATCGGCATCAACCGCAACAACTTTGCGGCACTCACTCAGCTGCGTCCCTATGCAGAGCCTGAATGCATGGCAGTGGAATGGTTTGCCATGGGTTCCAACATTTTCAACGTCTTTGTTCCTTTCTATACCAATGTGGAGACCGTTCCCGATTATTATTTCTGCACCGGAAAAGACGTCAGTACAGAAAGCTTTTACTGGGTCAACCGGCTGATCGGAGCTTTGGCGGATGCGCAGTACGCACTGTGCTCCGCCCATATTGAGCGGTATCAGAACAAGGTGGCAAACCAGGGCCATGCGCTGCTTTCCCGGTTTGACAGAGACCTTCCGCACGAAGACGTCTGCCGCTATCTTGAAAAAGCAAATGAAGAAATTGCCGCCATGGTGAAAGAAGCCACACAGGATACTTTAAGTAAAGTTCTTTACGAAACCAGCTGTAAAATGAAAAACAGTTTTTCCCGCTCGGATGCCTGAACTTCTTTTAAACGGAGGGTGAAAGATGAACAACGTAGTCGTCTTCGGCGGAGGAACAGGGCTTTCCTGCCTGCTCTCCGGCCTGAAGCTTTTTCCTGTTAATGTAACTACTGTTATTACTGTCAGTGACAACGGCAGCAGCACCGGTGTACTGAAGAAAGAACTTGATATTCCGGCTGTCGGAGACATCGGGAAGGTATTGATTTCCATGTCAAATGTGGATGAGGACTTTACAAAGCTGCTCCGCTATCGGTTTTCAAAAGACGGGAGCCTGAAAAACCATCCTGTAAGAAACATTATGCTCGCCGCGCTGATCGATCTGAAGGGAAACCTCACCGAAGCCACGCGTTATATGTGCAAACTTCTGAATATTAAAGGTACTGTCCTGCCTTTGACAGAGGAAGTCGTGGAGCTCATTGGGGAAGGAAAAAACCACACACCGGATTTCTACGGTGAAGAAGAAATCAGCCGGAATATTCGGAACATTACCAAGCTCAGTTACGATCACAATGTACATGTCAGTTCGGAAATCGTCACTAATATTCTCGAAAGCGACCTGATTATTTTCTCGGCCGGCAGCCTTTATACAAGTATACTGCCGCATCTGATTGTCGATGAAGTCGTGGATGCGATCTGCAGTACTAAGGCTCCGATCATGTATGTCTGCAATCTGGTTACGCAGCCGGGCGAAACGGACAATTATAATGTCAGTGATCATCTGCAGGTACTGAACAGATATCTTGGAAGCAGAAAAGTTGACGTTGTGCTGGCAAACAATGCCAGGATAGATGAGACAGTCCGTGAACGTTACCTGGAAACAGAAAATAAAACGATCGTCGCACTGGACAGAGAACAAGTAGAGGCCATGAATGCCAGTATTATCGAAGATGATATCTTTTGTATTGAAGACGAACGCATCCGTCATGACGCGCTGAAAACAGCTTTCCTGATTTTCTCCTATCTGATGGAAAACAGCCACCAGCGCTTAACACCGCGATTTACGGAGCAATAATTCCCGGCTATTTATTCTTGATTATCTCCCCTTCTCTGTTATATAATAAAAAACACCAAAAAGGAGGTTCCCCTGCCCATGAAATTATCTTCCAAAATTAAACGCTGTCAGCTTTCCCCGTTCTTCGTATTTGATTCTTATGCTGAGCAGGCAAAGGCAAAGGGAATTCATATCTATCATCTGAATCTCGGTCAGCCGGATATTCTCACTCCGAAAGAGTATTATAATGCTTTGCGTGAATATTCCAACCCTGTTATATCCTATCCCCCTTCTGAAGGAAAACCGGAAATAATCGATGCAGTACGTGATTATTATGCAAAACTCGGGGTAGATCTCAAACGGGAAGATATTCTCATCACGTTCGGCGGCAGCGAAGCCCTGCAGATGGCTTTTGCGTCTATTCTTGACGAGGGAGACGAAATTATTGCCGCCGAACCTCATTACCCGAATTACCGTGAATGTGCCAATTTGGCAGGGGCAAGCCTACACATTATCCCCACTTCACCGGAAACAGGATATCGTTACGCCACCCGGGAACAGATTGAGCCGTGCATTAACGAACATACACGGGCTATTATCGTGACAAATCCCGGTAATCCGACCGGTGTCGTGCTTACTGAGGAAGAGTTATTGTTACTGATGGAAATTGCCAGAGAGCATGATCTTTTCCTCATATGTGATGAAGTTTACCGCGAGTTTGTTTATGACAGTGAACGTTTGGTTACTGCATTGCAGTATCCGGAATATAAGGACCGCATCATTGTAGTTGATTCAGTTTCCAAACGCTTTTCCGCCTGCGGAACCCGTATCGGCTTTTTGATTTCCAAAAATGCGGAATTTATGAGTGAAGCGACAAAGTGGTGCCAGTGCAGACTCGGTGTTTCGACTGTTGACCAGGCTGCAGCTGCCGCTCTGTATTCCGTTGGAAAAGACTATTTTGAGGCTGTTCGTGAAGAATACAAAGCCCGCAGAGACACTTTGGTCCGCGGGCTTAGGAAAATACCGGGAGTGGTATTTGCGAAGCCTGAAGGCGCATTCTATGTCATGGCTGCACTGCCTGTAGATGATGTTGACAAATTCCAGCTATTTCTGCTTACCGAATTTCAGGATCATGGAGAGACCATGATGTTCTCTCCCGGTGAATTCTTCTATTCTACACCCGGAAAAGGTCATACAGAAATTCGTATGGCTTATGTTCTGAAAGAAGCGGATCTTGAACGGGCTATGGAGATACTTGCGAAAGCGCTGAAAGCCTATAATAACAGAAAGGTATAGGGTTGATATGTTATGGCATTAAAAAGAAGAATACCCTATATTATTGTCGTATTCCTTTTGCTGAGCTATCTGGCTTTCTTTATTCTGGTTACATCTTCCCCTGGTGCCAGCCTCGGAAAAGGTCTTGCGTCTTTTGGTAAACCTCAGGTGACTCTCGCATCAGGTTCTTTTCCCGCCGATACCGCAAATCTCACAACGGTAATTGAAAACGGCGAAACCGCTCTGCTAGGGGAATTTACCGGACTTGAGTCCGCTGACTTCAGCGGCAGCACCTGCTATGCGGAAATCATAGACTGGGCAAACGCTCATCCGGAAGTCCGTGTCAGATATACAGTTTTGCTCCCGACAGGCACTCAGGCAGAAAACGCTGCCACGACACTTGATCTTGCCGGTTTGCGGCATGAAGATATTCCTGCGGTTATTGCCTGTCTGCAGGCTTTGCCATCTGTCACTTCGGTGAATCTTGGCAGCTCTTCGCAGTCTGTCTCACCTGTCAGCGCAGCTGATATCGCAGAATTGCAGGCTGCAAAAGATGGTCTTACAGTCAGCTATGCCGTCGATTTTTTGGGTAAATCCTGGCCTCTCACAACGCAGGAAGCTGATCTGACAGGGCTTACCTCTGCCACCGTTCCGGAGACAGCCTCCGGATTGTCCATGCTGTCAGCTCTTACGAGAATTCGTATTGCAGACAATGCCACGACAGACGGCAGCCTGGCCTGGGAGGATCTGACCACCATTTCAAAATCTGCTCCTGCTGCAGTACTTGATTATAAATTCTCTGTCTGCGGACAAAATGCCACCATGGCAGATACCAGTATTGATCTCAGCGCCATTCAGCCTGCCGACATTGAGAAAGTGCTGGCTGTTCTTCCTGCGATGACACAACTGAAACACATCGACCTCGGCAGTGACAGCAACGGACTGTCCTGGGATCAGATCGATGCCATTGCTTCCGCTGCGCCAAATGCAGATATTTCATACACTTCATCTATCTATGGTAAATCCTTCAATCTCGCCGACAGTTATCTGGATCTCAACCATATCCCTGTCTCCGACGAGGGGGCTGCTATCCGCAAGATATTGCCTCATAT
>JAEEGL011131197.1_pt1 | contig 12204 bp, 11 predicted proteins | sample 9134231 | NCBI WGS metagenome assembly JAEEGL01 (sample SAMN16246548, study PRJNA631951) | gut metagenome | biome: gut microbiome; feature: rumen; material: fiber-attached | host: Bos | place: Iran: Karaj | collected 2018-10
GACCAGTCTGAACCCACCGGTTACCTCAGGGCTTTGTTTCCATCCGATCGAAATATTCTCCTTGTACTTATCAAGTAGAAAATCGGACAGTCTCTTTAAGTCCTTCTCTGACGGTTTCTCGCTGCTGTAAAGTACAGCGGTCTTTTTTTCATCCATTGTCATTATCCTTCTTGGCAGCTTCGACACTCTCAAAGAAAGAGTCAAAATCGTCTTCGAGATCTCCTTCTTTCATGACTATCTTCTCGGCTGCTTTTGACACGTATTCGGCGATCTCCGACTGAGCTCTTGCGATCAGACGGTCGTGCTCCTTCTGCGCTTTGTCGTGTGCATCGCTTACGATGCCTGCTGCATGCTCATGCGCTTCGGCTATTATCTTCTCACGGTCCGCTTCTGCGGCAGCACTGATATTTGCGCGTTCGATAGCATTTTCCTTTTCAGCTTCGACAAGCTTCGTCTCATACTCGGCCTTCAGTTTCTCGGCATCTTCAAGGGCATCTTTTGTGTCCTTGTCTCTCTGTCTGTATTCGTCCTCACGTTTGTCCATAAAATCATGAACAGGCTTGTACAGGAGAATATAAAGGATACCGAACAGAAGTACCAGATTGAATATATGCAGCAGTATCTGCTGCGGATCGATATTGAGTGGCATAATTCGCTCCCTTAACTTCTACAGTATCGGACTATAATACAAATATGATCAGGATCGCCACGATAAGTGCGTAGATGATGGCGGTCTCGACGAACACGAGTCCGAGCATCATGACCGTTCTGATCTTGCCTTCCGCCTCGGGCTGTCTTGCAATACCTTCAACAGTCTTCCATATAACAAGACCCATTGATATTGCACCTGCACCGGCAACTACGGCAATTGCGATAGCTGCTGCATACGCCTTTGAATGTACGAACGATGCCTCGTCCGACATTGCCGCGATGGCAACCTCGTCGCTCGCTGCCGCCAACACCGGCTTCGGAGCCGCTGCGCTTGCAATAACGAGTGCAAGCATAAGTACTGCTGCGATCCTTACAATGATCTTCTTCATTTATTCTTCCTCCTCTTTGGTTTCAGATACTTCTCCGTAGAACAGTGCCGTCAGCATCGTGAGTACATACGCCTGTATGAGCGCATGCAGCATCGTGAACATAACGGCTACAAATACGGGAATGACAAAGCTCGTTGTTATGTAGTAGTAAACAAGTTCCGTTACAAGCGCACCGGAAAGAAGTGCACCGAACAGACGGAAGCTCATCGATATCGGAAGTGAAAAATCCTTGAGCGTCATCAGAACACCTTTGAACTTATTGCCCGCTATACCGCCTGAAAGTATCACGCAATATGAGAACACTCCCATGCAGATCGCTCCGTTTATGTCGGCGAGCGGTGCCGGAAGTGCTATGCTCCCGCCGGTCGTCGTAGGCACCATGATCCCGAGAAGTTCAAACATGGTCCCGACAAAAATATATGTCCCCGCCGTGAACACATATGCTCCGAGAAACTTATGCCTGTGCGGGCTGTTCGATGTCGCAAGAGAGTCAAAAATGCCCACGGCCTGTTCCAAAAGAAGCTGGAACTTTCCGGGGACATCTTTAAATTTCGGTATGACAAACAGTCTTACTATAAGCGCAAAAACAAATATAACTGCCGTAACCATATACGCGGATATGACCGCCGGATTGACCGGCATTATGCCAAGGAAATTAACCTTCTCACTCTCGTGGAGCACTGCATCCTTCATCACATGCCTGATGGGCTCAACCTCCCTGTCAGGATTCCCTGTAATGAATATCCCTGCAAGAAGAACGATCAGTATGACCGCAAGTATGATGATGGCACGCGTTCTTTTCTTCTTATCCATTTCGTTTCCTTCAGACGTTTATCTTCGCATCGACGCCGAGCAGATCTTTATTTGCTTCTATCACGGGTCTTACATGATCACGCAGGTATGCATCGACCTGGTCCGCGCTTCTTCCCGTGTAATCCGCGGGATTCATGTATCCCTGGAGCTGTTCCATCGTAAGGTCAAAATCATCCGATGCAGCTATGAGTTCAAGAAGGTCGTTATCGGCTCCGTCCTGTTTTACATGGCGTCCCGCTTCCATCGACAGCTTTCTTATAGCTTCGTGAAGTTCCTGCCTGTTTCCGCCTGCCTTGACGGCATCCATCATGATATTCTCCGTTACCATAAACGGCAGTTCACTTCGAAGATGTCTGTCAACGACTTTCGAATTGACAACAAGTCCGTTTGTAACGTTTATGCAAAGATCGAGTATTCCGTCGAGTGTCAGGAATCCTTCGGCTATGGAAAGTCGCTTGTTTGCGGAATCATCAAGTGTTCTCTCAAACCACTGCGTAGCCGATGTGATCGCGGGATTGAGCGCATCGATCATGACATATCTCGATAGCGATGCTATACGTTCTGATCTCATGGGATTGCGTTTATATGCCATAGCGGATGATCCAATCTGGCTCTTTTCAAAAGGCTCTTCAACTTCTTTCAGATGCTGCAGAAGTCTTATGTCGTTTGACATTTTATGTGCGCTTGCAGCGATTCCCGCGAGAACATTCATTACCCTTGTATCGACTTTTCTCGAATATGTCTGACCGCTCACGGGATAGCATTTGTCAAATCCCATCTTCTTCGCGATCATGTCATCAAGCCTGTCAAGCTTGTCCTTGTCGTTATTGAACAGCTCCTTGAATGAAGCCTGTGTTCCTGTCGTTCCCTTGCATCCGAGAAGCTTTAGGGATCCGATCACATATTCAAGATCTTCGAGATCGATCATAAACTCGTTGATCCACAGCGTCGCACGCTTGCCGATGGTTGTCGGCTGTGCAGGCTGGAAATGCGTGAACGCAAGCGTTGGCTCATCTTTGTGCTGCTCGGCAAAACCGGCAAGTCCGGCTATGACGTTAACGAGCTTCTTTTTAACAAGCTCGAGTCCTTCACGCATTATGATGATATCGGTATTATCGCCGACATAACAGCTTGTCGCGCCGAGATGGATGATGCCTGCCGCAAGCGGGCACTGCTGTCCGTATGCATACACATGGCTCATGACATCGTGGCGCACTTCTTTCTCGCGCGCTCTTGCGACATCATAGTTTATGTCATCGACATGAGCCTTCATCTCTTCGATCATCTCATCGGTTATGACAGGTTTGCCGCCCGACTCAAGTCCTAGTTCTTTTTCGGTCTCGGCGAGTGCGATCCACAATCTTCTCCATGTCGAAAATTTCTTGTCCTGCGAGAAGATATACTGCATCTCCTTTGATGAGTATCTCTCGGAAAGCGGGCTGATGTATGTATCAGTGTTCATGTTCTTCCTCTTTATGCCAATTCTTCGCCTGTGAGCATCTTATAACCGTTAAGATATTTATCTATCGTTCCCTTTGTAACATCATCGGGAAGCTTCCAGTTGTGCCCTTCGTTATTCGTAAGCCAGTCTCTTGCAAACTGCTTGTCAAACGAAGACTGACCCCTGCCGGGTTCGTATGCCGCCTTATCCCAGAATCTTGACGAGTCGGGTGTGAGCACCTCGTCTCCGAGAACAACATTACCGTATTCATCAAGACCGAACTCGAATTTCGTGTCGGCTATGATGATACCTTTAGTACTTGCGTAGTCGGCACATTTATTATAAATGGCAAGCGAGTATTCTTTTATCTTCGATGCATACTCTTCGCCCTTGCCGGGAAATCTCTTTTCAAGATATGCGATACACTCTTCATAAGAGACGTTCTCATCATGCTCACCGATCTCGGCTTTTGTCGACGGTGTGAAGATCGCTTCGGGGAACTTCTGTGATTCAACAAGCCCTTCGGCAACTTTTGTCTTGCAGACCGTACCGCTCTTCTGATATTCCTTCCATGCCGTACCGGTAATGTATCCCCTTACGATACATTCGATCGGAAGCATCGTAAGCTTTTTAACGAGCATGCTTCGACCTGCAAATCTCTTATTTCTGAAGAACTCAGGCATATCGTTCACATCACATGAGATCATGTGGTTCGGCACGATGTCCTTTGTAAAATCGAACCAGAACTTCGACATCTGCGTCAGGACTTTTCCTTTGTTTGTGATCGTGTTCTGAAGTATCACATCAAAGCAGCTGATCCTGTCCGTCGCAACGATCACAAGATTCTCGCCGACATCATAAATCTCTCTTACTTTACCCTCTTTTACGGGCTTGAATTCCTGCATAATATAATCCTTTCTCGCTACCTTTTCGCAATCAAGAAATAGTTTACTCCACGGTCACGCTTTTTGCAAGGTTACGGGGCTTGTCGACATCAAGGCCCTTCGATACGCTCAGGTAATATCCGAGCAGCTGCAAAGGTATTATCGCAAGGCTTCCGATGAAGTGCTCGTCGACCTTCGGGATATACACCGCAAAATTGACCGAATCTTCCACATCGTACTTGCCGTATGATGTCAGACCCATAAGATACGCGCCGCGACTCTTGCACTCCATCATGTTGGAGAGTGTCTTCTCATAAAGATCCGTCTGCGTCAGAACACCGATGACGAGCGTACCGTCTTCGATCAGCGAGATCGTACCATGCTTCATCTCTCCTGCTGCATATGCTTCAGAGTGGATGTAGCTGATCTCTTTCATCTTCAGCGATCCTTCAAGACATACCGCATAGTCTATGCCCCTTCCTATAAAGAAAATGTCTCTTGCATTTGAGTACTTGGATGCAAACCACTGGATCCTCTCTTTATCATCAAGAACCTTTTCCATCTTGTCGGGGATCGACAGGAGCTCATCTATATATGTATCATATGCTTCAATGCATCCCCTGACATATGCGAACTTGAGTGCGAGCATGAACATGCAGACAAGCTGGCAGCTGTATGCCTTTGTCGTTGCAACCGATATCTCAGGGCCGGCAAGCGTGTACATACAGTGATCGCTCTCGCGCGCTATGGACGAATCAAGAACGTTTACTATCGCAAGGGTTTTAATGCCTTTTTCTTTTGCCATACGAAGCGCAGCAAGCGAATCGGCAGTCTCGCCCGACTGCGATATGACGATGACAAGCGCATCACCCGGCAAGCGATTTTTCCTGTAACGGAATTCCGATGCGAGTTCAACTCTTACCGGTATGTCGCTCATCTCCTCAAGGACATACTGGGCTTCCATACCGACATGCCATGCACTTCCGCATGCAACTATGTAAACAGACGAAAAGCCTTTGATCATCTCATCGGTAAGACCCGATTCGGAAAGATCGATCGTCTGCTTTTCTCCGTCTTCTTTTATGTATTTGTGAAGAGTATCGAGAACAACCTTGGGCTGTTCATGGATCTCCTTCATCATAAAATGCTCGTATCCGCCTTTTTCGGCAGCTTCGGCATCCCACTCTATCTCGGTGACTTCTTTTGTGATAACATCGCCGTCAAGGTTATAAAATGTCACATCGCCCGCCGATATCTCAGCCATTTCAAGATTACCGATATAGTAAACGCTTCTCGTGTGGGAAAGGATCGCCGGAACATCAGATGCGATGAACGATTCTTTGTCATTTACACCGATGATCATCGGGGATTCCTTGCGGGCAACGAATATCTTTCCCGGATGATCCGAGAACATGACCGCAAGCGCATAAGAGCCCCTTACCCTGACGATAGTCTTGGCAAGAGCATCTATCGGGCCTACCTTGTATTTCTTGTAATAATAATCAACGAGCTTTATCAGTACTTCCGTATCAGTCTCTGAATAGAAACGGTAATCATGCCGTTCCATCTTTGCCTTCAGTTCCTGGTAATTTTCGACTATTCCGTTGTGGACACCGACGACTTCGGACTCGACTACTCCCGAGCCCGAATTCGTGCAGTTACCCGATACGTGCGGATGCGCGTTGGTCTGGCTCGGCGCACCGTGTGTGGCCCAACGTGTATGACCGATACCGCATGTTCCCGGTACCGCCCTTCCTTCATCGGTCTTCTCGACCAGGTTGTTGAGCTTTCCGATCGTCTTGACGACAACGGCGGGATTATCATCGTCCCTTACCGCAAGACCGGCCGAATCGTAGCCTCTGTATTCGAGCTTTGCAAGCCCCTGTAAAAGAACGGGTGCCGCCTGCTTGTCTCCGACATATCCAACTATTCCACACATAAATTATCCTCCTGACGGGATCTTTATCCCTTGTAGCCTATTTCGTCCGCAAGTGATTTTTCGATCACAACGATGGCATCCCTGTGAAGGCGCATGAACGTTGCGGGGCACATCGGATCGATCTTGTCTTCCATCAAAAGCTTTCTCGCTGCTTCCTGCTTGTTTCCGTTGATGATCATCAGAAGCGTCTTCGCTTTCATGATCGAGCCCATGCCCATTGTTACAGCGTATCTGGGAACCTCGTCACGGCTTGCAAAAAATCTCGTGTTCGCATCGATCGTCGAATCCTCAAGCGTCTCCTTGTGAGCCTTCTCGTAAAGCGTTGCACCGGGCTCGTTGAATCCGAGATGTCCGTCCGGTCCTACACCGAGTACCTGAAGATCGATATCGGTCTTGTCGAGAATGTCATTGAACTCTTTAAGGTTTGCTTCAACATCGCCCGTTCCTTTTGCAACGTAGGTGTTTGCCTTATCGATATTGATGTGGTTGAACAGATTGTCATCCATGAAATACCTGTAGCTTTGAGGATGCGTGGGCTCAAGGCCTACATACTCATCAAGATTTACAGAGTGAACCTTTGAAAAATCAAGGCCTTCCTCTTTGCATCTTCTTGCAAGTTCTTTGTACATTCCAACGGGACTTGATCCCGTTGCAAGTCCGAGTGTGCACGAAGGATTCTTGCGCACTAATGTCTCGATAACGTCTGCCGCCTTCTTGGCGCCTTCTTCATAAGTTGCTGCCACTATTACTTTCATGTTACTGCCTCCCATATTTATATTAATGTGTGTCGCGCATGCAAATCGCCTTCGGCGATGAGCGCTCCACGTGTAGTAAGGAATCCTCCCACTGTCGTGGGCCCCTCCTTTCTACATATCTTTTATAACTATCTTCTTTGCTTCCTTGTATATGCTGTTTGCGGGTACTACTCCGCGAACGCATGACACAGGATATACATTTGAATCCCTGCCGATAACAGTACCGGGATTAAGTACGCTGTTACATCCGACTTCAACCCTGTCACCGAGCATTGCGCCGACTTTCTTGCGGCCCGTCTCGATCTTCTCACTGCCGTCTTTTATCACAACAAGCTTCTTGTCGGACTTGACATTACTCGTGATCGATCCCGCTCCCATATGAGCCTTATATCCGAGGATCGAGTCGCCGACGTAGTTGTAATGCGGTACCTGAACGTTGTCAAAAAGAATAACGTTCTTAAGTTCCGTAGAGTTACCGACCACGCAGTTATCGCCGACAAGCGCCGAACCCCTGATGAACGCGCCCGGGCGTATCTCCGTCTCGTGTCCGATGATGCACGGTCCGCCGATATAGTTGTTCGGATAACGCTTTGCATCCTTTGCGATCCACACGTCTTCTTCGGGATGATCGTACTCATCCGCGGGAAGCGTCGCACCGATCTTTAAGATCAGCTCCTTGATGCCTTCAAGAGCTTCCCAGGGATACGTAAATCCTTTAAGGTAATCTCCCGCAAGCGAGTGTGACAGATCATACAGATCATTAATCGTCGTTTTCATGATTTTTCCTTTCCGCCTTATGCTCTTATCGTACTTTAATGAGATGGCCCGATGCCTTCATCGCATCGATTATCTCATCAACACACTTTTCACAATCCTTGTATGTCTGTGCTTCCGACATTACACGAAGGACAGGCTCGGTTCCCGATGCGCGGAGAAGTACTCTTCCGTCATTTCCGAGATAATCCGTCGTGTCATCGACTGCCTTCTTGACGGCAGGATCGGCAAGTGTCTTATCCTTGTCGTCAACTTCGACGTTCTTGAGCACCTGGGGATACATCTTAACTTCCGATGCGAGCACCGAAAGAGGCAAATGTGTTTCGACAAGCACAGTCATAAGCATGATCGCCGTTACGAGCCCGTCTCCGGTATGCGCATATTTTCTGAAGATAACGTGACCGCTCTGCTCGCCGCCGATCATGTGGTCGTTCTCTTTCATGTTCTCGTATACGTAACGGTCTCCGACCTTCGTCTTCTCGTAGTCGATACCGATCTTGTCGAATGCTTTGTACAGTCCGAAGTTACTCATGATCGTTGTAACAACGGTATTGCTGGGGAGCATGCCTTTGCTCTTGAAGAACTTTGCACATATGTACATGATCATGTCGCCGTTTACGACATCGCCGTACTCATCGACAGCCAGACATCTGTCAGCATCTCCGTCAAAAGCAAATCCTACGTCGACTTTGTTATCCCTGACATATTTCTGCAGACCTTCGATGTGAGTCGAGCCTGCGTTCAGGTTGATGTTGTCGCCGTCGGGAGTATCGTTCATAACGCTCACCTTTGCTCCGAGCGCATCGAATACCGCGCGGCCGATCATCCATGAGCTTCCGTTCGCGCAATCAAGTGCAACCTTGCATTTCTCAAACGAAACAGGGGCGATATTCGTAAGGTATCCGATATAGCGGTTACGTCCCGAGTAAAAATCGATCGTGCGGCCGATCTTATCGTCGGTAGCCCACTTGATATCATCTATCTCATCGTCTATGAATTTCTCGACAAGATCCTGGACATCGTCTTCCATTTTTTCGCCTTCGCCGTTCATCAGCTTGATACCGTTGTCAAAGAACGGGTTGTGGCTTGCCGAGATCATAATACCGCAGTCAAACCCTTCGGTCCTTGTGATATAACTGACGCACGGCGTCGTCGTAACATGCAGAAGATAAGAATCTCCACCCGAAGACGTGATGCCCGCGCTAAGAGCGTTCTCATACATATATGAAGAACGTCTTGTATCCTTTCCTATAACGATCCTGGCAGGACGCTCCTTGCCGTAATACCATCCGAGAAAGCGTCCGATCTTGAACGCATGCTCAGCTGTCAGGACTTCTCCCGCCTTGCCGCGGAAACCGTCTGTTCCAAAATACTTGCCCATAACTGTCCTCTCCTTCTTTTTAGGTTGTTTGATATTTTTCTGATGTGCTTCTTTTGTTCTTCCGTCAAAAGGCTTCGGCGCATCTTCGGGTATGTACCAGAGCTTCCCCTTCTTCTTCGCACCCGCAATCTTTCCGTCGCGGCACAGCATTGTGATACGGCGCTCCGTCATGTCCCATTTTACCGATGCCTCGTGTACGTCGAGGTAATTCTTCATAGGCCTTTTCCTTCCTTGATATGTACAGATATAATTGTAAACCACAGGGGGTATTTGTCAAGTTATGATTGCTCGGTATGTCAAGATACGGATATCTATATCTTGACATTTGATATCGGGATATTTTGACAAAAGGCGCATACAAAAAGGCGTCCCGCCTGCTGCGAAACGCCTGTCTTTTAAAGTATTAATTTTCGGTCGCGATCACATATTGCAGATCCTGTCGACCGCCTCTTTTGTGTTCTCGTGACTGCCGAACGACGTCAGGCGGAAATATCCTTCGCCGCATGAACCGAATCCGACACCGGGTGTTCCGACAACATTTGCCTTCTCAAGAAGATGATCGAAGAATTCCCAGCTTGTCATGCCGTCAGGAGTCGCCAGCCATATGTACGGTGAGTTCACGCCGCCGAATACCGTGTATCCCGCTTTCTGAAGACCGGACAGAATGTATTTTGCGTTTTCCATATAAAACTCGACAAGGCCGCGTATCTCCTTCTTTCCTTCGGGAGAATAGACCGCTTCGCCGGCACGCTGAACGATATAGGGCGCACCGTTATACTTGGTCGCATGCCTTCTTGCCCACAAGCTGTTAAGCGATACTCCGCCGCGCTTAAGAGCCTTTGGTACTACCGCGTATCCGAGACGAAGTCCGGTAAATCCGGCATTTTTCGAGAACGAATGAAGCTCTATCGCGCACTCTGTTGCACCGCTGCATTCGTAGATCGAATGCGGCACGTCGTCCTCGCTTATGTATGCTTCGTATGCCGCATCGAATATGATAACGGCACCTTTGCTATTGGCAAGATCGACCCATTTCTGCAGTTCGCTTTTGGTAAGCGCCGCACCCGTCGGATTGTTAGGCGAGCACAGATAGATAAGATCACAGTCTTCCTTCGGAAGCTCCGGATTAAAACCGTTATCCGCGCTGCACGGCAGGTAAATAAGGTTTGTGTATTTGCCGGTCTTCTCATCGTAGTCACCTGCGCGCCCCGCCATAACGTTTGAATCTACATAAACCGGATACACCGGATCACATACGGCAACCTTGCAGGCCGCATCAAATATCTCCTGGATATTCCCCGAATCGGGCTTTGCGCCGTCGGATACGAATATCTCATCTTCTTCTATCGCGCATCCTCTTGCCTTGTAATCATTCTCACATATCGCATGACGCAGAAAATCATACCCGAGATCCGGTGCGTAACCGCGGAACGTCTTCTCATCTGCCATTTCATCGACAGATCTGTGAAGTGTGTCGATGATCGTCGGAGTGAGCGGTCTTGTGACATCACCTATCCCAAGTCTTATGATCTTCCTGTCGGGATTGGCTTCGGAATATGCCGCGACCTTTTTTGCGATCGTTGAGAAAAGATAGCTTCCCTGCAGTTTCTGCTAGTTTTCGTTGTCCTTAACCATTTTTTTCTCCATTCATCCTATGTATTTTATTCTCCGCCGAGAGACAGTATCATCTGTGCCGTCTCGGATAAAGTCCTGCCCATGTCCATGCTGTTCTTCTGCAGATACCTGTATGCCTCAGGCTCCGTCATGTTGTTTCGCTCCATAAGAAGGAGCTTTGCCTTGTCTATAGTAAGCTTATCCCCTTCGGAACGCTTCGCACGCTTTGCGCCCGGCCGGACATACCCTTCGGGCAGGAGCATTCGCATACTGCTGACAAGATCAGGCGCCTTAAACGGCATCTGAAGAACTATAATGTTGCTCGAATACAGATCTATATGTGTATCTTTGGCAAGAAGCAGCATGTTCACGTTCGAAGGCATGTAGTTAAATAATTCCTCATACCCCATGTCCCGAAGTTTTCGCGTAGTAACGACAAGACTTATGTCCATGTCTTCTATCTTACGCAGGACCTCGGACCCCGTGTCACATATGAATACTTCTTCCCAGATATCGCTTGCCTTGATCAAACCGGCTATCCGACCCGAGTCATCATGTTTGGGCATTGCAACCAAAATCGAGCCCATTTTATCTCCTTACATGAATCACAGTCTGGTCAGATAGTTATCGATCTCCCACTGCGTGATCTCTTCACCGATGAAAGCTCTCCATTCGGCACGCTTTACGGCAGTGTATATTTTTACAAAATCCTTTCCGAGTGCTTCTATGATGACATCATCTTTTTCAAGTTCCGAAACGGCTTCCTTCAGATCTTCGGGAAGTGTCGGCACGTTGTCGAGATCCGCTTTTGAATACTGTGCGCCCGGCGCGGTCTTTTTTTCGATACCGTCAAGGCCCGCTGCCATGCAGCCGGCAAATAAAAGGTAAGGATTGGCCGAGCCGTCCGGGAATCTCAGTTCGATTTTGACGTCATCAATCTCTTTGTTGATGTTGACAAGAGCTTTTTCTCCCTTGTCTGCCCATGTTATCGAATAGGGTGCGTCATACCCTGACAGAAGTCTCTTATATGAGTTGACCGAAGGATTGGCGATCGCACAAAGAGCTCTTGCATGCTCCATTATACCACCGACAAACCATTTTGCCTCCTGTGTGGGCTGACCCTTATCATCCATAAATATGTTTGCGCCGTCTTTTATGAGTTTTAAATGTATATGCATGCCTGAGCCCGCAACATCCTGTCTGGGCTTGGGCATAAACGTTGCATAAAGACCGAATCTCTTTGCGATCGATCTTACGGCAAACTTGAATGTCTGGATCGAATCGGCCATTGTAAGCGCTTCTTCTTCCTTGAAATCTATCTCATGCTGCGCAGGAGCATGCTCATGAAGAGATGATTCGATCTCAAATCCCATGTCTTCAAGCATCAACACTATATCACGCCTTGCGTTCTCACCGAAATCAGAAGGCCCTACATCCATATATTCGGCACGCTCATGACTCGTTGTCGTAGGCAGTCCGTTCTCATCTGTATGGAAAAGGAAAAATTCGCATTCGGGATCGACTATCATCGTATACCCCTCATCTTCCGCTTTCTTAACAGCC
>JAEEGL013139587.1_pt1 | contig 12204 bp, 10 predicted proteins | sample 9134231 | NCBI WGS metagenome assembly JAEEGL01 (sample SAMN16246548, study PRJNA631951) | gut metagenome | biome: gut microbiome; feature: rumen; material: fiber-attached | host: Bos | place: Iran: Karaj | collected 2018-10
CAGCAAGCTGCGTGAATATATTGAGCATCACCTGAAGGTCGAAGGCGATCTTCGCCGCGAGGTGAGCCTCAATATCAAACGGCTGATTGAGATCGGCTGCTACCGTGGCGTTCGCCATCGCCATGGCCTTCCCGTACGCGGGCAGAACACCAAGCAGAATGCCCGTACCCGCAAGGGCCCGAAGAAGACCATTGCCGGCAAGAAGAAGGCTACCAAGTAATACGAATTGATGCCCGCTTAGCATGCGGGCTACGGAGGGAGAAAAATCAATGGCACCTAAGCAAAAGCTTAAGAAGGTATCGCGGAAACGCCGTGAACGGAAAATCGTTGAACGCGGCGCCGCCCATATCCGTTCTTCTTTCAATAATACCATCGTGACCATCACGGATACTCAGGGCAATGCTCTGAGCTGGGCCAGCGCCGGCGGGCTTGGCTTCCGCGGAAGCAAGAAGAGCACACCCTTTGCCGCCCAGATGGCCGCGGAAACTGCTGCCAAGGCAGCGATGGAATATGGCCTGAAAACCGTCGAAGTGTACGTGAACGGCCCCGGATCCGGCCGTGAAGCCGCGATTCGTTCCCTGCAGGCAGCCGGCCTGGATGTGAACATGATCAAGGACGTCACCCCCATTCCTCACAATGGCTGCCGTCCGCCCAAGCGCCGCCGCGTGTAAAGTGAAGGAGGACAAACAAGAATGGCAGTGATGAGAGAACCCATCGCCAAGAAGTGCCGGACGTTTGACATTTCCCCGGCGGTTATGGGATACAGCAATAAGAAATCCACCCGCAATCCTGGCGGTACCCGCCGGAAGAAAGTTTCCGAGTACGGCGCCCAGCTGAAGGAAAAGCAGAAGGTTAAGTTCGTATACGGCGTACAGGAAAAGCAGTTCCACAAGTATTACCTGAAGGCCGCACATATGAAGGGCATTACCGGTGAGAACATGCTTCGGCTGCTGGAGCTGCGGCTGGACAATGTCGTGTTCCGCCTTGGTCTGGCGAAAACCCGCCGCATGGCACGCCAGGTGGTCGGACACGGTCATATCCGCGTGAACGGCCAGAAGGTGGATATCCCCTCCTACCAGGTGAAGGTCGGAGACGTGATTACCCTGCGCCCCCGCTCCGCTGAGAGCGAGATGTTCAAGAGCCTGCGGGAAGGCACCACTGTGCTGACTCCCAAGTGGCTGAGCTTTGATGCTCCGAACCTGACCGGCAATGTAGCCGCTCTGCCGACCCGGGAAGACATCGACCTGGAAGTGGCCGAGAACATGATCGTCGAGTACTACAGCCGTTAATGACATAAGGGTTCCAGTATTCAACAGAACCCTTTGTCAGAGAACCAATGAGGAGGGTACCAATGATCGTTGAAATCGAAAAAGCACGGATCGAGTGCGTCGAAGTGGGCCAGAACGGCATGTATGGCAAGTTTGTCATCGAGCCTCTGGAGCGCGGTTTCGGGCACACGCTTGGCAATTCCATGCGCCGCGTGCTTCTTTCCTCCCTTCCCGGCGTGGCTGTTTCCTCGGTGCATATCGAAGGTGTACAGCATGAGTTTTCCACAATCCCCGGGATCAAGGAGGATGTGACGGAAATCATCCTGAACCTGAAGACCATGGCCGTTCAGATGTTTGCAGAAGGACCGAAGACCCTGAATCTGGACTTTCAGGGGCCGATGGAGCTGACTGCCGGCGACATTAAGACGGATGATGAAGTCGAGATCGTCAATAAGGATCTGCATATTGCCACCCTGAACGAGGATGCACATCTGCAGATGCAGCTGACGCTGGAGCGGGGCCGCGGATACGTGAGCGCCGAGAAGAACAAGAATGCCAGCATGCCTATCGGTGTCATTCCCATCGACAGTATCTTCACGCCGGTGAAAAAGGTGAACTACACCGTGGAAGACACCCGCGTAGGGCAGATTACAGACTATGACAAGCTGACGCTTGAAATCTGGACCAACGGCACGCTGAAGCCTCAAGAGGCAATCAGCGGTGCTGCAAAGATTCTGATGGAGCACCTGGAGCTGTTCGTCGGACTGACGGACCAGGTGATTCCGGTGAATATGGTGCAGCCGGAAGAGGATAAGAAGGATAAGGTTCTGGAGATGACCATCGAGGAGCTGGATCTTTCCGTCCGGGCGTACAATTGTCTGAAGCGGGCCGGCATTAACAGCGTTTCCGAACTGGTGCAGAAGAACGAGGATGACATGATGAAGGTCCGGAACCTCGGCCGCAAGAGCCTTGAAGAGGTTCAGCAAAAGCTGGAAGGGCTCGGACTGGGCCTGCGTCCCATCGAAGAATAAGTTTTACAGCACAACGGAATGAACACCGCTGTGCATGACCGAAGGAGGAACAACCCAATGGCTAACCAACGCAAGCTGGGTCGCACGGCTGACCAGCGCAAAGCGCTGCTTCGCAACCAGGTGACTAATCTGATCTGGTATGGCCGGATTAAGACGACGGAGAGCAAGGCGAAGGAAGTCCGCCGGATCGCCGACAAGATGATTACTCTGGCCATCCGCGAGTGTGACAATACGATCGCGACCACGAAGGAAACCCATAACGACAAGGGCCAGCTGGTTACGCTGGAGGTCACCAATGACGCTCCGAGCAAGCTGCATGCCCGCCGGATTCTGATGTCCTATCTTTACGACCTGAAGGAGCCCAGGAAGGACGACGAGAATAAGGCCGAATACAAAGAGCGGACAAAGGATAACCGTCATCCCGTCGTAGAGAAGCTCTTCCGTGAAATCGGGCCCAAATACAAAGCCCGCAATGCCGAAAAGAGCTGCGCAGGCGGATATACCCGCATCTACAAGCTGGGTCCGCGCCGCGGCGATGCTGCCGAGATGGTCATTCTGGAGCTGGTGTAAAACAATACCGGCCCCTGGTGTCTGTCAACGAATTTGAAACAATAAACTGGATAACACATCAAGCAAGCAAAATGCTTCCCATCCGCACAATGGGAGGCATTTTTCATTTCCGTTTTCCGGGTTGCTTTTTTTCAGCCGGATGATATAATCAGGGAAAAGCCAAAGACAGAGAGACGATATGACGCGGGCCGGCAGAGCAAACCCGGAAAGAACCGGGGAGTTTCTGCAGCAAACGGACACAAAGGAGAAATTGCATGCAGCAGGATATGAGGCAGCAGAACAGGCCGTACGACCTGATCTGCATCGGAACGGCGCTTGTGGATTCCGTTATCAAAGGATTCGATCCAGCGCCTGTGTCCGCATCCGGATACAGGGCAAGGTCCATTACCCTGCATGTGGGTGGGGAAGCGGTCAACGTCTCCATGGCGGCCGCGAAGCTCGGACTGAGAACCGCCATTCTGTGCGCACTGGGGGCAGATGAAGCAGGAAGTATGATCCAAAGAGCCCTGGAGGCCAGCGGCGTGGAAACAGAGCTGACTGTTCCAGCCCAACAGACACCGGTCACGACGATGTTTGTCCGGGATGATGGCACCCGGAAATCGATCACCAGCGGGGCGCACCGGTTCAATTTCCATCCGGAGCAGGATCCGGCGCTGTTTACGGGGGCCAGAGCACTGGCCCTGGGGTCCCTGTTCCGCGCACCGTTTGATGATCCTGAGATTATTTCTGGGGTGATTCTGCCGGCAAAGCAGGCCGGGGAAACCGTATTTGCCGATACAAAACTACCCAATTTCTCAAAACTGACCTTGCCGGATCTGCATGAAGTGCTCCCGATGATAGACTACATCACTCCCAATGAAGATGAAGCAAGGTATTTTACCGGAGAAACAGACCCGGAAAAAATGGCGGATGTTTTCCTGAACTCCGGCGTCAAGCATGTAATTATCAAACTGGGGCGCGACGGGTGCCTCCTGAAGAACGAAAAGGAATCGATCCGGCTGCCGGGATATGCGATTGACGCGGTGGATGCGACGGGAGCAGGGGACAATTTTCTGGCGGGACTGATCTCTGAGATCCTGCAGGGAAGGACTCAGGCGGAGGCGCTGCGCTTTGCCAATGCATGCGGAGCGATCTGTACAACGGCTGTAGGCGCCGGGTCGGCACTGCGAAACAGGGAACAGGTACTCCACTGGATCAAAGCCTGAACCATCCATCCTTTCGGAGACAGGGCAGTCATCTTCCGCATCGGCATGACGGTTTCCACCGCCGGAAAAACAGTTCCCTTTCGATCAGAACGAACCTCAAACAATAAATAAGGATCGCAAAAATGGACAGATTGTTTCAAACCCATGAAATTCGAAAAAGCAGAACCTGTGATCCCCTCTGGACGCTGACAACGCCGGACGAAGGCGGACTGAGCAAACCGGAAAAGGTTACGGTTCCCGGCATATGGGAATCCCATCCCGCTTTGCGATGCTACCGGGGCAGGGGCATATATGAGCAGGACATCGTTTGCGGGGGCCATGTACGCTTCTTCTTTGGCGGAGTCAGTTTCAGGGCCCGGGTGTATCTGGACGACATTCTGCTCGCAGAGCACTACGGCGCGTACACCGGGTTTGAGGCGCTGGCGATGGGGCTGGCCCGCGGCCGGCATCGGCTGCGGGTGGAGGCGGATAACCGATACGGAGCGGATTCCGCCCTTCATATTCCCAACGATTACTATGCCTATGGCGGGATCAACCGGCCGGTTGTGTTGGAAGAACTGGGAGATGCCTACATTGCCCAATGCCATGTCATTTCACACCATTCAGAGGCGGGCTGGACAGCAGAAGCCGGGGTCACTGTCCGGAATCTGACAAACAGCCCGATCACGGCCCTCTTATCCCTGACGATTGGAGATGCACAGCGGGAAAACGCAGTTTTGCTGCAGCCGGAGGAAGAGAAAATGATTCCGTTTTCTCTCTTTTGCGGGCAGGTACGGTCCTGGTCACCGGAAGATCCCGCTTTATATCCCGTGAAAATCCGGATGTCCATCGGCGGAAAGACTGTGGATGACTGGATCGACCGGACGGGCTTCCGGGAGATCCGGACGGAAGGGAAGCAGATTCTGCTGAACGGTAAACCGGTTCAGCTGCGGGGCTTCAACCGGCATGAGGAGTATGGCAGCTTCGGTGCTGCCGTACCGCTGGAAGGCATGGTACAGGATATCCAGCTGATGCGCCATATGGGCGCCAATTGTGTGCGTACCTGTCATTATCCCAATGATCCCCGTTTTCTGGATCTCTGCGATGAAATGGGAATGCTGGTATGGGAGGAATCCCATGCCCGGGGTTTGTCGGAGACACAGATGCGTCATCCGCTGTTCATGGAGCAGGTGGTGCAGTCTACCCGGGAAATGGTGCAGCAGCACATGAATCATCCATGCATATTCATCTGGGGCTGCCTGAATGAATGCGCAGATGATACGGAATTTGGCGCGGAATGCTATCGGTCGGTCTTTGCCCTGCTGCGGGAGCTGGATCAGAGCCGCCCGGTCACGGCGGCGCTGCTGGAACGGCCCGGCGGGCGGGTTTACGGGCAGATGGATATCGTGAGCGTCAATCTGTATCCGCAATGGTACAGGGATTCTGCTGTTCATGAAGCGCTGGAACGAAAAATCCGGGAGATTGATGCAAACGGCGGCTGCGGGAAGCCGCTCATTATCAGTGAGACCGGCGCGGGAGCGATTTACGGGTTCCATGATCCGCTGGGGCAGGCGAAATGGTCAGAAGAGCGGCAGTGCGAAATTCTCCGGAAGCAGATCAGCATCGTTCTGAATCATCCTGATATATGCGGCATTTTCCTGTGGCAGTTTGCAGACGTGCGGGTGTCCGAGGAATGGTTTATGAACCGCCCCAGAACCTATAACAACAAGGGAATTGTCGATGAATTCCGGCGTCCCAAGATGGCCTACCGAACCGTCCAGGAACTGTTCCGTTCACAGGAATAGCCATTGTGCCCCGGCGATGATTCCAGCATCTTTCCGGTTTGTGGTCAAAACTGCATGGTATTATCGACAAAATGCGCGGAAATCACCTCAAAAGGGTGATACAATTCATGCAGAAGACAGGCAGGAAAAACCAAAACGGAGATCAGACAGGAGAATGCATATGAGCGATTATCGTAAGGGCGGCTTTACGCTTCCGGGAGAAGCCGGATATGAAGAACTGACGCTGAAAATGGCGGAGAAATGGGGAGCGGACGTAATCCGCGATTCTGACGGGACCAAGCTGTCTCCCCGTATCGTGGATGCCGGTTACCGGATCTATTCCACCATCTGCATCATCCGGGAGCATAACGCCTTTGCGGAGGCGCATCCCGATGCACAGCAGCAGACATTCCTGTGTTCGGATCCCGTCATTGCCCTGGACGACACTGTGAGAATCAATCCGCTTGCCGGTTATTTTGACGAACAGTTTCAGCTGAACGACAGTCCGGACGCCCTGCCTTACTGGCAGGTCTGGGACCGCACCGCAGGCATTCCCGTACCGGCAGAGCAATGGGAATGGAATGACGGACAAATCACCGTGCACGGCTGCATTTCCTATCACCGGTATACGGTTTCCTTCCTGGCCTGGCGTATCTGGGAAGAGATCAATATGTACAACCATACCACCAACCACTGGACCAGTGAGCATCTGCGCCAGCTGGATCCCCGCCATCCCGAAGCGTGGGCGTATCTTCAGAACTGGCTGAGGAACTGGTGCGAAGCAAATCCGGAGACGGACGTGGTTCGCCTGACTTCACTTTTCTACAATTTTGTCTGGATCTTTGGCAGCGATCTGCGCCGCCGTACCCGTTTTGTGGACTGGGCCAGCTATGACTTTACCGTCAGCCCGGCTGCCCTGCAGGCCTTTGAACAGGAATACGGCTATGCGCTGACCGCGGAAGACTTTATCAACCAGGGGAAGCTGCAGGCCACTCATCGTCCGCCTACCGCCGCGAAGCGGGATTATATGGATTTCATTCAGCGTTTTGTTGCGGATAAAGCCAGGACGCTGGTCCAGATTATCCATGCGTATGGCAAGCAGGCCTATGTATTTTATGATGACAGCTGGGTCGGCATGGAGCCATACGGCAGGTACTTTTCCACAATCGGATTTGACGGGCTGATCAAGTGCGTATTCTCCGGCTTTGAATGCCGCCTGTGCGCCGGAGCCGACGTACCGATCCATGAGCTGCGCTTCCATCCCTACCTTTTCCCGGTGGGGCTGGGCGGTCTGCCCACTTTCATGGAAGGAGGACATCCGGAAAAGGACGCCCTGTCCTACTGGCTTCATGTACGCCGGGCGCTGGCCCGGCAATGTGTGGACAGGATCGGACTGGGAGGCTACCTGCATCTGACGATGGGGCAGGAACCCTTCAATGATGCCATCGAGCAGATGGGCATCACATTCCGGCACCTGAAGGAGCTGCATGCGCAGGAAGCTCCTGCGGAGCTGCCGATCACGGTTGCCGTGCTGCACAGCTGGGGCCGCCTGCGCTCCTGGACACTTTCCGGTCATTTCCACGAGACTGATCAGAATATTCTGATCCACATCAACGAAGCGCTGTCCGGCCTGCCTGTGAAGGTTCAATTCATCAGCTTTGATGATGTGAAGGCCGGTGCGCTGAAGGATGCGGATGTGCTGATCAATGCAGGCCGCGCCGGAGACGCCTGGAGCGGGGGAGCAGCCTGGCAGGACGCTGCGCTGGTTTCCGAGGTGACCCGTTTTGTGTATACGGGCGGTATCCTGATCGGCGCCGGGGAACCCACGGCCACAGCCGGCGGAGATACAAAATTTGCGCTGGCTCACGTGCTGGGCGTGGATCTGGATGATGGCGCATACGCGTGCCATGCGGCCTGGAGCTATGAAACGGAAGAAAAAGCGCCTTTCCTGATTGCGGATGAAGCGCTGAGCCGGAGCCCCGGTATCCGCCTGACCGATCCTGATACCCGGGTGTTCTGCTCGCAGGAAGGGACACCTACGCTGACCCTGCATGACTATGGAAAGGGCCGGGCCGTTTATATGGGCGGCTTCACGTACAGCCCCCGGGCGGCCAGAATGCTGCTGGAGATGCTGCTGTATCTGACTGGCACGGAAAAGAAACAGGCCGGGCTGACCAGTGATCCGATGACGGAATGCGCCTGGTTTTCCCGGCAGCAGACCCTGGTGGTCATGAACAACGCCGATACCCCGATCGATACCACGGTTGCCCTTCCTGACCATGATATTTCCTTCCATCTTGAACCCTATGAAACCGTCTTCCAAAGTGCAGGGAAGGCATAACAGCACATCCTGCCCCCGCTGTTTATGGTCGTTTCTGCACAAAATTGAAGCAAAATCAAATAGAAATGACCATCAAAACAGGCTATAATCATGAAGGAAATGGACGATATGGACGAAAGAAGATAATATCAGACATGCAAGCCGGGTTTCGGCAATCATCCGGGAGAAAGGGGTAAACAGCAGTATGCAAAGCAAAACGGTTGGACACAGGAACCATCACGGATCGCTTAAGGCCTATTTTCAGAACAACTGGCAGCTGTATCTGATGCTGCTGGTGCCGATTGCGTTCGTGATTGTGTTTAAATATGCCGCCTACCCCGGGCTGCGCATCGCTTTCATGAACTACAAGCCGGCCAAAGGATATGCGGGCAGCGCGTGGGTGGGATTTGAAACCTTCGAGAAAATTTTCCGGGACAAGGATTTTCTCCGGGCGCTGAAAAACTCCCTGGTTTTCAACTTTCTGGATCTGCTGGTTGGGTTCCCGGTACCGATTATTCTGGCGCTGCTGCTCAATGAGCTGCGATTTCAGCGGTATAAAAAGCTGTCCCAGACGATCCTGTATCTGCCGCACTTTCTTTCCTGGGTCATTATCGCCAGCGTGGCGCTGAACCTGTTCAAGCCGGAAACCGGTCTGGTCAACATCCTGCTGCGAAACGCAGGCGCGATCGACAAGGGCATTCCTTTTCTGACCGAAAAATGGCATTGGGCCGTTACCTATCTGCTGATCGGCGTATGGCAGAATATGGGATGGGGCTCGATCATCTACCTGGCCGCCATCACCGGTATCAGCATGGACCTTTACGAAGCCGCCACCATTGACGGCGCGGGGCGCCTGCGCAAAATCTGGAACGTGACGCTGCCCTGCATCCGCGGCACGATGGTGACGCTGCTGATTATGAACCTTGGCCGCGTCATGGGCAGCAACTTTGAACGGCTGGACTCCTTCGGCAACGTGCAGGTGAAGGATTTCCAGTATCAGCTGGCCATCTACATCTATGAAAAGGGACTTTCCGGCGGCAATTTCAGCCGCGCAACCGCTGTGGGCCTGTTCCAGTCCCTGGTCGGCCTGATTCTGGTGCTGACCTCTGACCGCGTCTCCAAAGCGCTGGGCGAAGACGGTCTGCTGTAAGAAGGGAGGATGAAAGCATGTCGGTTATCCCTGCGGAAAAGAAAACCTCACTCTTCAAGGGCGTCAACCGGGTACGCGTCAGCGATTTCGTGATTGCCTTTATCATCCTGCTGCTGTCGCTGACCTGCATTATCCCCTTCATTCATATTGCCGCCAAGAGCATTTCTTCCAATACGGCCGTGCTCTCCAGACAGGTGCTGCTCTGGCCCAAAGGCCTTAATTTTGAAGCGTATGGCTCCATTTTCCGGGATGGACAGCTGACGCATTCCATGATTTATACCATCTGGATGACGCTTCTGTTTACCGCGATCGGCATGGTCATCACCATCCTGGCCGCTTATCCGCTGGCCCGCCGGGAGCTGAAGGGGCGCACCGTGATCGCGTTCATCATCATGTTTACCATGTACTTCAGCGCCGGCCTGATTCCGGAGTATCTGCTGTACAAGGATCTGAAGCTGCTCAATACCATGTGGGTGCTGGTGCTGCCGCTTTCCTTCTCGCCCTATAACATGCTGATCATGCGTTCGTTCATCCGTTCCACCATCCCGGACAGCCTCTATGAGGCGGCAAACCTGGATGGTGCAGATCATTTCCAGATCCTGGTCCGCATGGTCATTCCGCTGTCCAAGCCGATCCTGGCCACGCTGTCGCTGTTCTACGCGGTGGGCCGCTGGAATGCCTATGCTGACGCCAAGTATTACATTACCACCAAATCCCTGCAGCCCCTGCAGTATCTTCTGAGCAATATGGTGCTCAACTCCGGCCAGGACGCCGTGAGCCTGTCCGAGGCTGCGGCGGCAGAATCCACCCCGGAAGTTCTGCAGGCCGCCGTCGTCATGTTCGCCACCCTGCCGATCATGATGGTTTATCCCTTTGTTCAGAAGTACTTTGTGCAGGGCACAATGATCGGAGCCGTAAAAGGATAAGGATTATTATGGGCCGGAGCCCATAAAATAAAAGGAGGAAAAACCATGAAGAAACTGTTTGCTATGCTGCTGGCACTGAGCCTGATGCTGGGCCTGGTCACCGCTGCCCAGGCCGACGTGCCTGCCGACTGGGAGCCCTTTGCGGAGCGCGTGAAAATCACGGTGCCTGTGTACGACCGCTCCAAGGCGGGCTATCCCGCTGTGGATGACAACTACTGGACCCAGTGGATTCAGAAGGAATTCGGAGACAAGTACAAAATCGATGTGCAGTATGTGGCTATTCCCCGCGGAGACGTGATGAACAAGTACAGCATGCTGATCGCTGCGGACGAGACGCCCACCATCATGATGGAATACGACTATCCGAAGGTTGCCCAGTGGGCCAATGACGGCGCAATGACCGTGATCGACCTGGATGAATTCAAAGCGGTTGCTCCGACCTTCTATCAGGCCATGGTGGACCACAATCAGCTGGGCTACACCGATATCAACGGCAGCACCTACTTCGTTTTGACCGAGCGTCCCTACTATAACACGACCTTCGCTTTCGCCAACTTCGTGCGCATGGACTGGCTGCGCAAGGTGGGCTATGATCATGTGCCCCAGAGCTATGCGGAGCACAAGGATGCCATGAACAAGATGATCGAAGCGGGCCTGTGCGAATATCCTCTGGGCCTGGGCATTCCCACCGCGGCCTATATCGTGAACTTCGCCTACCGTGATTTCCCGGTGAATGAAGCAGAATGGGCCATGCATTCCTCTCTGGGCACGCCCGGATTCCCCTGGTATCCCACTCAGCGCCTGCTCAAGCGCTACAACGACGAATATCACATGGGCTGGTATTCCACGGAGTTTGATCTGGAGAAGAACAGCGGCGGACAGGGCACCGACATTCTGCAGACAGACTTTATCAACGGCAAGACCTATATGTACGGCGGCTACATCGCCAACAACATGGCCTGGCTGACCGCGTTCTTTGAAAACAATCCCGATGCCGAACTGGCCATTGCCAGCCCCTATGCAGGCGTGGAAGAGGGCATCAATACCGGCGCGATCCGTGCGGACAATCCCTTCGGCATGATCGTGGGCTTCTCCGCCCTGGCCACCAAGGACCAGCTGAAGGCAGCCTGGATGCTGATGGAATGGATGATTCAGCCTGAGAACCTGTTCGTGCTGGAGAACGGCATCGAGGGTGAAACCTACAAGATGGGCGAGGACGGCCTGCCCGTGATGCTGGATTATACCGGCGAGCACATGCTGAACCATAACAACAACATCGATATGACCTGCCTGGTGCATGCCTCCAAGAAGGTCGGCACCATCGAGCAGACCATCGCGCAGATGAGCCCGGTGGGCCTGCCCCAGGATTTCACCGAGATGCTGATCAACAACTATTATCAGCTCAAGGAACTGGCTGACGCCGGCAAGGCTTACTCCGACCCCGTGTTCGCGGTCGCCATTGAGAGCGAATCCGAATACAGCGCCACCCTGCTGAGCCTGTGGCAGGAATATTTCGCCAAGCTGATCAAATGCGATCCCGCTGAGTTTGACAGCCTGTATGCCCAGTACAGCCAGGAATTCCTGGATGCCGGCTATCAGGAGATCATGGACGAGCGTCTGGCTGCCTACGAAGCCGGCAACACTACCAAGCTGCCCGCGATTCCATGACCGAATGAAGCAACAACGCGCGGAGCCTTCGGGCTCCGCTTCTTTTCTGAGGAGGTGCAAGCGTGTATATCCCCAATGAATCAAGATATCATTCCATGCAGTATCGCCGGTGCGGGGCCAGCGGCGTGCTGCTGCCGCTGCTGTCCCTGGGACTGTGGCACAACTTTGGCGACATTACGCCATTCACCGTCCAGCAGTCTCTTCTGCGCACTGCCTTTGACAACGGGATCACCCATTTTGACCTGGCCAATAACTACGGCCCTCCCTATGGCGCAGCGGAGGCCAATTTCGGCCGGCATATGG
>JAEEGL014119700.1_pt1 | contig 12204 bp, 10 predicted proteins | sample 9134231 | NCBI WGS metagenome assembly JAEEGL01 (sample SAMN16246548, study PRJNA631951) | gut metagenome | biome: gut microbiome; feature: rumen; material: fiber-attached | host: Bos | place: Iran: Karaj | collected 2018-10
ATAACCGCAGCCTCCCTTCTCCTGCTAATGTTTATACTTATTTATAGCTTTGTTTAAGGCTCGCTGGGATAAGATGTTTTCTGCGCAGTACTTTTTCGAGGCGTGATTTTACTTAGAAAGTGCTCCTAAACTCAGGGGCGAGGGTACATGGATGTACCCGAGAGCAGTTACTGAACATGGATGTGAATAACTGCGGCCCCGTCGAGTGTCAATACTTAAAGGCACTTTCTTAGTAAAATAGCTGAGAAAAAACTTCAAGCAGAAAATATCTTATCCCAAGAGCCATAAACAATCATAACAATAAAGTATAATATATAGCAGGAGCAGGGAGGCTGCGGTTATCGCTTCGGCCGTGAACATGAGCATATCTGCCCTTATGATATCCGCTGCTTCCGCCTTTCTTGCCTCATCACCGATATAAGGCTTCTCTACGGGAACTCCTCCATATAAATGAGTCCCGCCCAGCTTAAGCCCGAGAGCCCCTGCGCATACACTTTCCGTCTGCGCGGAATTCGGTGAGCTGTGGTTTTTCCTGTCACGCTTCCATATCCTGTATGCGCCTCTTCCGCTGAAGCCCTTATTAAAAATTCCCAGCACAAAGCTGCCATGGATCATTGCAAGAGCGCTGAGCCTTGCAGGAATGTAATTAAAAAAATCATCCGCCTTTGCTGCAAAAAATCCGAAGTTTTCATATTTTTCATTACGGTACCCCAGCATGGAATCCATGGTGTTCACAGCCTTATAAAGCATTCCGAGCACAGGCCCTCCGATGGCCGTGAATATGAGCGGCGCTGTCACGCCGTCGCATGTATTCTCGGCAACCGTCTCCACTGCCGCCTTTATTACCCCCTCCTCATCAAGGCCGCCTGTGTCGCGTCCCACTATCATTGAGACCGCGCTCCTTGCAGCTTCAATGTCATTTTCCTTAAGCTTTCTGTACACTTTCATGCTCTCACGGCAAAGACTTCCGGCGGACATTATATAACAGGTAAGGACAGCTTCGGCTGCGAACCCCAGATATTTATGGAGCATATATGCTGCAGACACTGTCATAAATGAAACCGCAGACACCGAAAGCGTCACTATTATCCACAGCAGCATCCCGTCTTTTCTTTCTTTTTCCGGATCCCTAATTGCCGCATTTTTCACGGAAGGCAGGAGCCTTTTTTCCAAAAATAAGATAAAGCTCCCGATTGCTCTTACCGGATGAGGCATGAAATGCGGATCACCGATAATAAGATCGAGGATCACCCCTGTGATAAATCCCGTGATATGCAAGATAAAAAATTCTCTTATCATCGGAGCTGCCTCATATTAAATAAAGAGATACCGCAAGCGCTGCCGTACATATTATCTCTGAGGTTGTAAGGAAATATCCCGCCGTATCCCCGGTCACTCCGCCGAATTCCTTATATGCGATATATCGATATCTTAATGTACAGACCCCGAAAGCCGCTGTCACCGCAGCGCCGCATAACAGATCCATGTAAAGCATCAATGCGCAGGCGGTGATAAGAAAGGCCGTAAGGGCGCAGACAGAAAGTCTTTCTTTATCCTTTGTCTCCTCATACAGCATCCCCTCTCTCTTTGCCTTCCTGAAGACGATGGATGTCAGTCCGCAAAGACATCTTGATGCCACAAAGACAAGCCCCAGTATGATCAGGACATTCATGCCGCACTTTGAACTCAGCAAAACTGCCGTAACGGCTGCAGCATATACAAGCATCCATTTGATCAGGGAAATGACCGCAAAGGATCCTATATGCGGATCCTTCATTATTCCCAGTTTTCTTTCCGTGCCCGCATAGGAATTCAGTGCGTCCTCCGTATCCATAAAACCGTCTGCATGAAAGCCTCCCGTTATGGCCAGAGGGATAAAGATCGTCAGTATTATCCTCACTGCGGCAGGGATACCGGCGTATATCATTCCCACGTTAATAAGGACAATAAGTCCGCCAATAACAGCTCCTACCAGCGGAAAAAAGATAAGGCTGCCTGATGCATCCTCATTCTTAAAATGCGGCATGGGTATCTTGCTGTATATGGAAAATGAAAGCGCCAGCAGTCTCAGGATCTTCAACTTTTTCCCGCTCCTTTTCCCATGTCATAAGTCTTGTCTGCAAAAGCAGATAACTTTTCATTTACGGATTTCAAAAGCTTCACGAAAAGCCTTGTATCATCATCATATCCTTCACCGTCTTCTTCATATGTAGCTGTCACGATGATAAGGTTACCTACACTGTCGGAAAGCTGCCTTATTTCATCTGCCACTTCTTCAGCAAACCTCTCACAGCCCGAAGCGCCTGAGTTTATAAGCATTATCCTGTCAGGATCATCATGCATCTCATTCCCCACAAGATTTGAAACGCACTCCAGAAGCACCGTGGCTTCCCCGGGATCTTCTATCCTGTCCGTCACATCCTTTATCCTGTATTCCTGCTCTATCGTGATAAAGCCTTTGCCTTCCCTTTGCTTTCTGTGTCTTTTGACTCTTTCTTTTCCTGCGTCATCAATGATCTTCATGGTCGCGATATAATATCTATTGCCGCCGGTATGCACCGCCATGTTCTCGGCAAACTCTGATTTCCCGCTTTGGGGAGTTCCCGTTACCAGCACAGTCATTTAAGGTCCCTTTCATACTGCTTTATAGAAGTATCCTTAAAAACCGTTCCGCTATTATAAAGCTCCATGACCATGTCCAGCATCGGAAAAAGCAGGACGGCTCCCGTCCCCTCGCCCAAAGCCATATCTGCATTTATCACAGGCTTAAGCGAAAGCTCTTTTAATATGACAGCCGTGCCTTTTTCTTTCCCCGAATGAGACGCGATCATATATTCCCTGCAGCCCGGCAGGATCTTTTCCGCTGCCAGCGCTGCCGCCGCGCATATGAGCCCGTCTGAAACTATCGGGATCTTGTATATGGCTCCCCCGATAAAGACTCCTGCCAGTGCCGCGATGTCCAGACCGCCCAGGCATCGCAAAGCCTCAAACACCTCCCCGGGGGATGACGGCTTTTTCTGTCCTATATGTAAAGCGATGCCCTGCTTTATCACATCTATCTTCCTGCGTAGTCCTTCATTGCCAAGGCCTGCTCCCCGTCCCGTGACAGCTTCCGGCAAAGCCCCGGTGACGGCGCATAAAAACGCTGTGGATGTGGTCGTGTTGCCGATTCCCATTTCTCCCGTGGCGATGATCCCGTACCCGTTATCCCAGCATTCTTTTACGGCATCCATTCCGGCGCAGATTGCATCGAGGCAGTCTTCTACACTCATCGCAGGTTCCCTGATAAAGTCCGCCGTTCCCCTGCGTATTTTTTTTGCCGTCACGCCTTCAGGCGTATCTTCAGAATCAATACCGATGTCATATACGAAAACATCCAGCGGATATTTTCCCGTCATTACTCCCACGGAGCTTTTTCCGTCCCCCATAAGCTGCGCCACTTCATATGTCGCCTTCTTTCCGGTCTGTGACACGCCCTCGTTTACGACTCCGTTATCAGCGCACATGATGATCAGCGCTTTTTTTGCTATGTCAGGACATACTCTTTCCTGTATCGCGGCTATCCTGCATACAATGTCTTCGAAGTCCCCCAGTCCGTCGATCGGCTTTGCAAGCGCATCCCACTTCTTTTTGGAAAGCATCAGCGTATCCCTGTCAGGTTTTTTTATCGGCAAAGAAATAAGTTCATCGATCGTCATTTTTTATCCCCATGATATTGTAAATATAGTCCATATCAAGGCTCTCCCTTAATCCTTCTGCAAGGAGGTCATACTGCCTTTCCTTGAAATCAGCATAATCCGCTGCCATTCCGGCATTTATTTCTTTTCCTGCGGCGCGGGCCGTCTTTTCTATCACAGTCATCAGGATATCTCTTTTATCAAAAAATCCATGAAGGTATGTACCGTACACATTGTCTTTGCAGTACCCTGTCTGCCCTGAAGTGAATTCCTGCAATTCCTCAAAGGGGACCGTTTTACCGTTATGAATCTCGTAGCCTTCAGCCTCCTTGCCTTCAAGCTCCCTTAAGATCCCCGTTGCGCCGGTAATACTTAGCGAAGCATTGACGCGGGTCTTTTCTTTTTCCAAAACGGTGTCCACAGGAAGGAGTCCCAGTCCCTCCTCTGCTCCTCCGGTCTCCACGGCATGAGGGTCTTTTATCGATCTTCCCAGCATCTGATAACCGCCGCAAATCCCGAAAATGCATTTCCCATCCCGCGCTTTTGAAATAACCTCTTCCGCAAGTCCGCTTTCCTTAAAAAGCCTAAGGTCCTCTATCGTATTCTTGCTCCCGGGGATAATGATGATATCGGGATCCTTTAATCCGGAAGCTTCCGACACATATCTTACAGACACTCCGTCCAGCTGTTCAAATGCATCAAAATCCGTAAAGTTGGAGATATGCCTAAGACGTATGACTGCTATATCAAAATCTCCGATCTTTTTTTCATTAAACCTTTCGGACAAAGAATCTTCGTCATCTAATCTGATATCCATGTAAGGAACAACGCCTATGACCCTTGTCCTGCCCCGCTCCTCCAGTATTTTTATCCCGTCTTCAAAAAGAGAGGGATCTCCCCTGAATTTATTTACAATAAGGCCCATGACCCTGCTTCTTTCATCATCTTCAAGAAGATCAAGAGTTCCCAGAAGCTGCGCAAAGATACCTCCCCTGTCGATATCACCCACAAGAAGGACCGGCGCATCCGTCATCTTCGCAAGGCCCATATTTACAATATCATCTTTTTTCAGATTCATTTCAACAGGCGAGCCTGCGCCTTCGATCACTATGATGTCCGCATCTTCAGAAAGCTTATCGTAAGCATCAAGGATATCAGCCGTAAAGCGGTTTTTCTGTTCCATATATTGGCGGGATGTCATATTGCCGACGCTCTTGCCGTTCACAATGACCTGTGAGCACTTATCGCCTGTGGGCTTTAGCAGTATCGGATTCATTAATGAGCTTGGCTCGACCCTTGCGCATTCCGCTTGCATGACCTGTGCCCTGCCCATTTCCAGTCCTTCCTTTGTGACATATGAATTCAATGCCATGTTCTGGGATTTAAATGGGACCGTCTTATATCCGGCATCCAAAAAGATCCTGCATAATCCGGCCGCGATCAGGCTTTTCCCGGCATTTGACATGGTCCCCTGTATCATTATAGCTTTTGCCTTTCCTCTGCCCTTAAAATCAGGTACTTCAGGCACTTTGTCAGCATCAGTACAGGACCAGGGCATATTCCCCAAAAGCTCCGTGCTCATATCCTCGATATGGTACAGCTTCCTTATGAAGCTTTCCGTAAAAATATGTTCCGGCGGTCCGATCTTTTGTACCTTCCCTTCACCAAGCGCCACGACGGTATCGGAGATATTCTTTGCGATCTCCAGCTCATGCAGGGACATCAGTACCGCGACATTCTTTTCTTTTGCATAAGATATGATCTTTTGCAGGATATCGATCTTATGCCTGATGTCAAGGAAGGATGTGGGTTCATCAAGGATCAGTATCTTCGGTTCCTGGCAGATTGCTCTGGCCAGTAATACCCTCTGTCTCTGGCCGTCGCTGATATTCTGAAAAAGGTCATTTCCGATCTCATACACATCAGTCCATTCCATGGACTCTTTTACTATACTCTTATCTTCTTCCGACAGTATGCCAAGGCTTCCGGTATAGGGATAGCGTCCCGTCTCGACGATCTCCCTGCAGGTAATAAGCTCAGCCCTTATCTTATATGTCATGACTATCGACAGGCGTCTTGCTATCTCCGAGGCTTTGAGCTTCGATCTGTCATCGCCGTTAAGGAAGATCGCTCCGCCTCTTTCCTTCAGTTCTCCCGTAAGCGTTTTAAGCAGGGTTGTCTTGCCGCTGCCGTTGGGTCCGATAAGCGTCACGATATGTCCGGGTCTTACATTGAGGCATATATCTTTTATAAGGTCCGCGCTGTATCCGATATCCAGTTTTTCTGTCCTGATACCTTCACCTGCCGGCATATCGATCATTCCTTAAAGATCCGGTCCTCTTTATCATCATGATAATGACTACCGGCACTAATAAAACCGCAGTGACCGAACTGATGCTGACTTCAGTGGGAGCAAAGAGTGTCCTCGCCGCTATGTCACAGAAAAGGGTGACCAGAGCTCCTCCCAGAAAACATGCAGGGATCATAACATGCGCCTCATCCGTTCCCAGGCCTGTCCTTACAAGATGGGGCACTGCTATCCCCACAAAGGATATCGGACCCGCAAATGCCGTCACGCAGGCAGCAAGAAGACTTGATATGAAAATAAGCATGACCCTTAACACCAGGATGTTTACTCCGACGCTCTTAGCATATGCTTCCCCCAGCCTGTATGCGTTCATCGGCTTCAGGATCAGGATCGTCATCAGAAGACACGCTGCCACAATGATCAAAATTATCTTTATCTCCTCCCAGTTTATGCCCGAGAGGCTTCCCATGGACCAGTTATGAAGATTTACTATATTTGAATCATCCGCGAATGTGACTACAAGATCGGTGACCGCAGAGCAGATGTAACCTATCATTATCCCGCATACCACAAGGACGCTCATGCTCTTTACCCTTACGGATATCATCAGGACAAAAAGCATGGCGAGCAAGGCTCCGGTAAATGCCGAAAGGACCACCATGTTCAATCCTATGTCCTTGCCCCTTGATAAAAAGAAGATCATGGCTATGGCTACCGAAAGCTTGGCTCCCGAGGATATCCCGAGGACAAAAGGACCTACGATCGGATTGGCGAAAAAGGTCTGCAAAAGATAACCTGACAGCGCCAGCGCCCCACCAAGCAGGACAGCCGAGACAGTCCTCGGAAGCCTTATGGCCATAATGATATTCCTGTGCATGGTATCACTCTTATCCCCCGCGAGTATCCTTAATGCCTCTCCTGCAGATACGTCAGAGGATCCCAGTATAATGCCCGCCCAGATCAGAACCGTTATACAGATCACTGTCAAACAAAAAAACACTATGTAACGTCTTTTATTCATTCCGCATTTTTCTTTCAAACTTGTCATTTCAGTTTTTTAATGTATGTGTATTCTCCGCTTTCATCCGTGAATATATCATTAAGATCTTGGATAAATTCTGCCATTCCGGTTATCTGCTGGAAAAGATCCCTGTCGGTACAATAAACATTTGAATCCTTCACCGCCTTAAAATCCTTGAATAAGGGGTTCTTGCCTGTCAGTTCATCCACGGAAGATATCTCTCCGCCGATAGTGCTGTTATATATTATAATGTCTGCCTGTGATGCCTGAGCATAAAAATCCTCCATCTGCATGTTCATGGCAGAAAGGGCATTATCAGTCTCACCGGCATTTTGCGGCACATAATCACCGCCTGCGATCTCTATCATTTTTGTGATATAGTCGCCGCTCTTTCTGACATTTATAAGACCGTTCGATGTGACGTAAAAGAAAGCCACTGTCTTGCCCGTATCTTCTTTTTCAAGCAGCATGGGTTCGATCGCTTTTAACTGGTCTTCAAAATAACTTTCAGCTTCTGCTTCCTTATCAAATAAAGCGCCGTAGAGTTTGATCCATTCAAGCCTTCCGAGAGGGTGCTCTTCGTAGCTTGACCTTTCCACCAAAACCGGTATTCCCAGTTCCTCAAGCTTTGCTTTTACTGCAGGCTCATGATAGATCATGGTACTCTCTATGGCGAAATTGCATCCGTTTTCAAGCAACAGTTCATAGTCGGGGGACCTGTATTTACCCGAATAAAGGATATCCCCTTTTTCCATTGCCTCTTTTGCGTCATCTATGTACCAGTCACTTTCTTTTGTTCCCGAAAGCCTTATCATATTCAGTGCTCCGCAGGTATTGATAAGATCCATCGCCGAAGTTGATACAAGATATGTCCTGTCCAGAGGCTTTTTCAGTATAGTGACATCCTGAGGCAGTCCGCCGGGAACATCTTTATTTTTCGGAACTATCAGGTAATCTCCTGAACCCTCTATTGAAATATAGTCATAGTCACCGTATTTTTCGATAGTAAAACCTTTTGCGTATTTCAGGTCATAAGCTTCAGAAAGCGAAAGCCCCGCTTCTTCAAGGGCTTTTTTAACAGCCTCCCTGTCAGTGCGCGCTCCTTCCGTTATTTCCTCATCAGCGGTCCCGGCTTTGCCCCATGTTATAACATATTCGATTTCATGCGGCACGCTCATTGCCACAGTATCTGCCGTAACTTTGAGAGGCTCTGAAATATTTTTTATTTTTACCTTAAAAGTTGAATCCCCGCCCGTGTTTTCATTTTCATATCTGACGCCGTCCACTATCATGTAATCATAGTTTTTGCTGCTCCAGACAAGCTTTGCAGTCATTTCACCGTCTTTTTCCGTCACTTCAACTGGTGACTTAATATAAGCCTTTCCGGTCCCACCCTCCATCGTGATATCAACAAGACTTGCTTTTTCGGCAGCTTCACTGTTTTCACTTACAGCAGAAGCAACCTCCTGCGGGCCGCAGGAGGTCAAACCTATAGTCAGTGCCAGAATAAAAAGACCGACCAGTATAAGATTACCGATCTTATTTTTTGTCATCAGTATTTATCAGTCTTCCGGTGAAAAAACAACTACTTTGTGGTCATACCACTTCCCCTTTGTCCCGATAAGGGCAAGGTCGAATTCATTGTCGAGATACGGCACTGGAACATCAAATCCGTTTACAGTCTCAGTCGTTCCGTCGCTGTATTTTACCTTATCCTTCGTAGGCTCAAGCAGCTTCGCACCGTCCTTTTCAGCCTCCTCGGCTGTTCCCGGGAAAAGGTTTACTATATTCTCCGACTCAAGGGTTATGTGTATCGTCATCTCACCATCCTTTACGGTAAGAGTTCCCATGTCATTGTATTCCTCATTTATTTTGAACATCGAACTGTCTGTGGTGAACTTTGCCTGATACTCTCCGTCCTCAGGCAAAGATGCGCTTCCGGTCCCGCTCCCGCCAAGGGCCGCAGCTGTATGCGCCACATAGAGATCCTGTACGTCTTTTATCCTTCCGAGCCCCTCGATCTGGCAGTCCACGGAATCAAATGCTTTTGACGCATTAAACATGCTCTTCCATGAGTCCTCATCATCGCCTGCCATATCGTTGTTTGCATGATCTCCTGCCACTACCATCAGCGGACGGAGTATCACCTTCTTATATCCTGCATTCTTTACATCCTCGATGACATTTTCGCATGCCGTCTCTTCAGGCTCCCCCTCTACGGTTCCGATGAATACGTTTTTATATCCAAGATCCTTCATCTGCGCAGCCATCTGGCTGTAGCTGACTTTTGCCGTATGCGCAGTGCCATGTCCCATGAATACAAACGCCGTGCCGTCAGCATCAGCTGCTTCAAGCGAATCATATCCGGCTGATTTGACCGCCTCTTTTACGATCGCTTCCGCAACAACCTTCTTGTCATCATTGACTACGGTAGCGTCTTTACCGACTTCGCCGAGAAGAGGTTCCGCTATTGCAACGCTTTCAAACTTATCAGAGTATTTATCAAGAGTATCTACCAGCTCATCATATTCCGCGCCATGCATAAGGTGTGTCGGCTGCACGACAAGTTTTTTTACTTTATTCGCGACAGCCCTGTCGAGCGCCTGTTCCACATTGTCTATTTTTTCACCATCCCTTGCCTGTACATGATTGATGATGATCTGAGCAGTAAAAGCCCTTCTTACGCTCCAGTCGGGATCTGCGGCCTGTATGGCCTTTTCTATGGCGGATATGTCTTTGGCGCGGCTGTCATTAAAGGATGTACCGAAGCTTACGACCAGTATTTCATTTTCACCGATATCATCCGAATTAAGCGGGTCATCCAAAGAAGCATCCCCTGTATCCCTTCCGAAATAATCAGGATCTGCCTCCTCACCTTCTACAAGCTCCTTCTGCGCGTCAGTAAGCGCATCCCAGCCTGCCTTCGCCTTCTCGCAAAGTTCATCTGTCTCGTCAGTCCTCTCCTGTACGTAGATCGCATCTATAAGATCTGCGACCTCTTTTGCCTTCTCCTCATCGCCCGCTTCAGTATTCCCGGACTCTGAAGCCTCTTCTGATGCTGCCTCATCTTTTTCTGCCGCAGCGTCAGTTGCTGCAGTCCCTGCCGCATCCTGCTGCGATGCAGCCGCATTTCCTGCATCAGAGCAGCCTGCCAGCAATGCCGTGACAGTCAGGGCAGCCGTTAAGACAGCAATAAACTTTTTTTTCATGATCCTATGCCTCCTTCTTTTATTTTTTGAAAATAAAAAAACTCATTCCGAAAGATCAGAATGAGTAAAAATCAACAGGCGTAAAAACGCAGGACATAATATCTGTCCTATATAGTACGATCAATTACTCGTGATCCGGAAAACATTTCCTGTACTGTAATATGCGGCAGGTTTCCTGGCTCATGCATCATCATGCTTTATCTGCCTTCCCGGGATATCCCAGTGACATTTATAATGTGATAAAGCACTCCGCATTTACAGTGACGAGTTCGCGCAGGTTTTGCACCTGTTTCCCTTTTGACCCCTAAAGCCTTACATCCGCAGGCTTTGGCGGCACCGCATATCTTTCTTTATTAAATTATCATGAGACGGATCAGCTTCTCTTGATAGCTGCCCTGACCGTGCCTTTAGGATCCTTTATAAGTAACCGCACAAGCCATATCACAAGCCCTAAAGCAACTACTGAAAATCCTAAAAATGCATCATTTATCATATCCCCGGCAGCCGGATTGAAGTAATCCGCGCCAAGCTCAGCATACTCGAACACGGCATCCACTGACCACATGATGGCTGCTCCCCAATACATGAAGCAGAGGATCCCGATCTGCATGCTGTCATCTTTTCTTGTATACCATACGGCCGTAGCGGCTACAGCAGCAAAAACCGTGATAAGCAAAGTCATCTTCATTATCCTCCTATGATGAAATCTCTTTTGCTTTTTCCGGGCGCTTCACTATCGCGTCTGCCACAAAGCATATTACCGCCCATAATGCAGTGACGAGTAATGCCATGCAGACTCCGACAGTCGCCATTTCATGCAGCATCACGGCAGCATCCGCAGAGTCTGACATTGCCGTAAGGAACGGGAAATAAGGTACTATCTCCCCATGCCACAAGTGCTCGAAGGCAAGCAGTATCACGCCTCCCCAGAGCATGTATTTGAGCCATCCCAGCTTTTCACTCATGGGGATGCTCGGAGTGTCAGTTTTTGCGCTTCCTGTCTCGAGCGCTTTTTCTTCTTTCTTTTTTTCCATTTTTTCAACTGCCGTAACTACGATCGCTTCTGCGGCAGATACTAAAAAACAAGCCATTTATATACCTCCTGATAAAACGTACCATAAAACAGTACCTTAGACAGTATACCACAATTTCCTGATTTTATCGAAAAATCAAAAATACATACTTTTTTGCAGTTATGTTTGAGGCTCTCGTGCTTGTATATAGTTTGTTGCTTGAAGTTATCTCGCTCCTATTGCACTAAGAAAGTACATATATGCTGTGGCATAGTCACGTGGTGCTAAACAGCCAGTGGCTGTTTGCTTAGCACCGACCGGAGCGGAGCGGAGACCGCTCCATGCGTAGTAACATACTGGGCCGCCCCGGCGCCACTCGCGCATGGCGCTCGTAAACAGCGCTCAAAACATGCCAAAGGGCATGTTTTGCAAAAATACATCCTTGTATTTTTGCCCCTGTCTGTGTTGTACTTTCAAGTGCAATCACGGAGCTCAATAGTACTGCGCAACAAACTATATCAAGCCCTTCGAGCCATATGCACTATCAAGATAGATAGTTGCGTTGGGACTCGAAGGGCCTGGTTTTATTTGATGCGTACTATTGTGTTTTCTCAGATCTGGGGAAGCTTTGCAAGCGACTCAGCTATCTGCTCATCGGTAGGTATCTCATCGCTCATCTCGCCGTTGTTGTACTTCTCATATGCAACGAGATCGAAATATCCGGTACCCGTAAGGCCGAACACTATGGTCTTTTCTTCGCCGGTCTCCTTACACTTCAAGGCCTCGTTTATCGCAACCCTGATAGCGTGTGAGCTCTCGGGAGCGGGAAGGATACCCTCTACCCTCGCGAACTGCTCCGCTGCCTCGAACACTTCTGTTTGCGCCACGCTCACTGCCTCCAGGAAGCCGTCATGATACAGCTGTGAAAGGGTCGTGCTCATTCCGTGGAAACTCATTCCGCCTGCATGGCTCGCTG
>JAEEGL014250247.1_pt1 | contig 12204 bp, 12 predicted proteins | sample 9134231 | NCBI WGS metagenome assembly JAEEGL01 (sample SAMN16246548, study PRJNA631951) | gut metagenome | biome: gut microbiome; feature: rumen; material: fiber-attached | host: Bos | place: Iran: Karaj | collected 2018-10
AGTTTTATAGAAAAGTAGATTTTTAAATATGAATATACCATTTTTGAGTCTTAAAGATGTTACAGCCTTGCATGGTGATGAGATTAACGAAGCCGTTGCAAGAGTTGTTAATGGAGGTTGGTATCTCCAAGGTAAGGAAAACGAGAAGTTCGAACAGCATTATGCTGAATTCATAGGTACTAAGTATTGTGTGGGCTGTGCTAATGGCCTTGATGCACTGATATGGATTTTCAGGGCATACATCGAATTGGGCGTAATGCAGCCTGGCGATGAAGTCATTGTTCCTGCTAATACTTATATCGCAACTATTTTGGCTATCACCGAGAATGGGTTGAAACCTGTTCTTGTTGAACCAAAGCCCAACACACTGGAGCTTGATGATGACAAGATTGAGGAGGCAATTACATCTCGTACAAAGGCTATTGCTTTGGTTCATCTCTATGGACGTTGTGCTTATACCAATAAGATTGGACAAATCTGTAGGATTTATAATCTGAAGTTGGTAGAAGACAATGCTCAGGCTCATGGATGTAAGTTTACTGATGGTAGACTTACGGGTTCCATTGGTGACGCTGCTGGCCATAGCTTCTATCCTGGTAAAAACCTTGGCGCACTTGGCGATGGTGGCGCAGTAACGACAAACGATGTAGAATTGGCTAAGGCTATTCGTGCATTGGCTAATTATGGTTCTCAGAAGAAGTATGTATTTAAATTTACTGGCCGTAATAGCCGACTGGACGAAATACAGGCAGCTGTTCTTGATGTGAAACTGAAATATCTGGTTGAGGATAACTTGCACCGTAAGGAAGTTGCTCATTATTATTATGAGCATATTAATAATCCATTGATTACTTTGCCAGATCTCTTGCCTGATGATCAGAATGCCTATCATCTATTCCCAGTCATAGTAAGTGAAGGGAAACGTGATGCACTCCATGAGTATCTGGATGAGAATGGAGTGGGGACAGTTTGTCACTATCCTATCGCACCACACAAGCAGGAATGCTATGCTAAGGTAGATTGGAATATTCCTCAGTTGAGTCTACCAATAACAGTACGATTGGCTGATGAAGAGCTGAGTTTGCCAATAGGCCCAACTATAAACATGGAGGAGGTAAATCAAGTTGTGGATTTGATAAATAAATTCGAATAATATGGAAAAGTTCCCACTGGTATCGGTTGTAGTTATCACATATAATTCTTCATTAACAGTTCTGGAAACGCTTGAGAGTATTAAAAAACAGACATACGAGAATATTGAGTTGATAATATCAGATGATTGTTCAACTGATAATACTCAATCGGTGGTTACTCATTGGTTGGAGAATAATTCATTGTTATTTAAGAGAACTGTATTTACAAGTACATTGAAGAATGGAGGGCCGGCAGTAAATTGTAATAATGGAATTAAAGAATCAAGCGGAGAATGGTTTAAATTAATTGCTGCAGACGATTTGTTACTACCAAATTGTATTATGCAGAATGTTGAATATGTAAAAAAGCATATAAATACTCAAATTCTCATCTCAAAAATGTTGTGTTTTAGGGGATGTGAAGAGGTTGTCTTATCACAAAACGATGTCAATTTAAATTTTTGGAAATTGACAAGGAAACAACAATATCATATGATGTTACTAGATAATTGGATAACAGCTCCATCACAGTTCATTAGAAAAGATGTTTGGGAAAGACTTAATGGCTTTGATGAAAGTATTCCTTTTATTGAAGATTATCCTTTCTGGATTAAAGCATATCAAACTGGAATAAACTTTGATTTCCTTGATGAGCCGACGGTGAGATACCGAATTCATGATTCGCTGTCAAGATCCATAATACCTTCTGTTGAAATTCAAAATAGTCGAAAATCCCTTGTCAAATATAGGCAGAAATGCCAGTTTAAGGTGAGTCTGTTCTTGGGTTTATACGGTTTTGTCAGAGAAAATGTAAAATACAATGTAATAAAGAAGATTCTTTTTAATTTGAACCCATATTATTGGTACATTAAACATGTCCATAATTTAATGAAGATATGAAAAGTTTGCTTGTTTCTATAATAGTTCCTGTTTATAAAGTAGAAAAGTATCTTGATGATTGTATAAATTCAGTAATTAGCCAGACTTTAGAGAATTTTGAGATTATCTTGGTAGATGATGGCTCTCCAGATAAGTGCCCTCAAATGTGTGATGAGTGGGCTGCAAGAGATTCTCGTATTCATGTGATACATAAGGATAATGGAGGCTTGAGTTCTGCTAGAAATGCTGGAATAAAATCATCCACAGGAAAATATCTGTTTTTCTTGGATAGTGATGATAGGTTTCCTGACATATATAGTCTTGAAAAATTGTGGAGCCTTGTGCAGTCTCATGAAAAAGTTGATATGGTTCAAGGTAACTTTTATATTGAAGAAATCAGTGGAACAACATTTAATTCAGGCTCCTTTCCTGTATTTACAAATGAAAAGAAGTGGATTCAATCAAAACTATCTACGTTGACGATTCCAGAATCTGCTTGCAACAGACTTATTAAGCGAAGCATAATAATCGATAATGGTTTATATTTTAAGGAAGGGTGGATTCAAGAAGATACATTGTGGACATATCAGATTAGTAGATATATAAATAGTATAGCTTTCTGTTATGAACCAACTTATTTCTATGCATATAACTCAAATAGTATTATGCATAGTTCTGGGAATGAACGAGAAGCAAAGGCATTTGTGAAGATCTTGAATGAAGTATACACAGATTTGCGAAACAAAAAGATTTATTTACATGATATCAAGTTCTTGGAAATTGTTGCAGCAAGAGCAGAAAAGGCTGTAGGTACAGGAGTATATGATATGATTATTCCTAATAATAATCTATTGTTCAGATATTTATTTCGCTTAAATAGTGTTGCCAATAATACGAATAATTCATTTTTGAAATATAATTGTAAATTAGTTGTTTTATTTATAAGAATTCTTTTGTGTAATAAGATTCTTTTTACAAAATGTAATTAGACATGATTCCTTTTAATAAACCCTACTGCTCGGGTCGTGAGCAGAAATATATTGATGAAGTTTGTCACTCGATGACGATGTCTGGTAATGGTCAGTTTACAAAGAAATGTCAAAAGTTCTTTGAAGACAGGTATGGCTTCAAGAAATGTTTGTTGACTACATCTGGAACTGATGCTCTGGAGATGTGTGCCATGCTTTGTGAGCTGAAAGCTGGTGACGAGGTGATTGTTCCTTCATATACTTTTGTTTCAACTGCCCTTCCCTTTCTTCGTGAGGGGGCTAAGGTAGTGTTTGCTGATAGTAGTAAGGCCAATCCCAATTGTGAGGCTGCTGATATTGAACCATTGATAACCTCGAAAACAAAGGTCATTGCTGTGGTTCACTATGCAGGAGTGGCATGTGATATGGATGCTATTATGGCTTTGGCTGAGAAACACAATCTTTTGGTTGTAGAAGATGCTGCTCATAGTATAGACTCATTCTATAAGGGTAAACCACTTGGTAGTATCGGGCATCTTGGCGCATTCTCTTTCCATGAGACAAAGAATATCAGCAGTGGTGAAGGTGGAATGATTGCGATTAATGATGAGCGATTTATCCGTCGTTCAGAGATTATCTGGGAAAAAGGAACTAACCGTGCAGAGTTCTATCGCGGTATGGTTAATAAATATGGTTGGTGTGATATGGGAAGCTCGTTCTTGCCATCAGAGTTCAATGCAGCCTATCTTTGGGCTCAGTTAGAGCAGCTTGATGATATCCAGAATAAGCGTAAACATATTTGGAAGATGTATGATGATGGCTTTCGTGGAAAGATTGATCCTGCTATTAAGTTAGTTGATATTCCAAATTACGCAACCAATAATGGGCATATGTATTATTTGGTATGTCCTTCGTTGGATTATCGTACAAAGTTGATGAATTATTTAAAGGAGATAGGCATCCAGACTACATTCCATTATCTTCCACTCCATTCTAGTGAATTCTATAAGGATAAGCATGATGGACGTGTGCTTCCTAACTGTGATAGCTATGGTGATTGTTTGGTTCGTTTGCCTTTATTCTATGAATTGAAAGACGAAGAGGTGCAATATATCATTAAGAGTATTTTAAGTTTCAAATATGAGTAAGTATTTGCTTTCAATCTGTATTCCCACAAATGGAGTTTCACGTTGGGTCGTTCCCAATGTAAGGCAGATATATAGCTTGGGCACAGATAATGATATCTTTGAGGTTGTTGTTGCAGACAATGCTCCTAATGAGGAGATGGATGCTGCAATGGCAGAATTCTCGAAATATCCCAACTTCAGATACGTTAAGACAAAGGCCGAAGGATTCTATAATATTATCGAGAACTTTTTGCAAGCAAAAGGTGATTTCATGATTAAGATTAATCATCGTTGCTTGATGCAAAAGGGGGCGATAGAGAGAATCTATCAGTTAGGATGCGAATATATTGACCGTAAACCTTTGATATATTTGTCAAACGGGCTTTTAAAAGAAAATCGTAGGATGGAGTTTGGTTCGTTTGATGGCTATTTAAGGAAGTTGACATACTATTCGTCGTTAAGCGAAGGGCTTTTTTTCTGGAAAGAGGATTTACTCGATGTCCCAAATATTAAGTTCGCTCCAATGTCGCCGAATGTGTCGTTAATGTTTAATAGCAAAATAAAGAATTTGTTTGTTATTGATGACATTAAATTTGGCGATGCACAGGATTCTACCGGTAAGTATGGATATGATGTCTTTTATACCTTTGCAGTCCTATATTTAGATTTGGTGAATCAGGTTAGAATAGATGGATATTTGACTAAGGATGGTTTTATTGAGATCAAAAAAGCACTGGCAAAGTGGTTGAGACTTGTTTATTTCGAAATGAATGTTATGGGAAATAAGGGTAACTATATTTTGAAAGATATAAAAAAGGATATGTCTGTTTATTACACTTCTGGCGAATATTTTTATATGGTCCTCTATACTCGTCTGATTTATTTCCCTATCTATATCGTAAAGTCAATTGTTAGGAAAATCCGTTTTTGCAATCAATGATGACGAAATGAGAAAAGGAATATCTGCCATCTTATATTTTGTGACATGGCTTATTAGCAGAATATATACATACAGAATGAATATGTATTGTATGTACCTGTGGCAGTTGCTTTATAGTAGATGGGTTTGTTATACGTTGGAATTTGATCGTTCAAATACAATAGGGAGGAGTTTTGTGTTAACTGGTCGCCAGTTTGTAACAATTGGTAGTCATAATAATTTCGGTCATAATGTTATGATTAGTGCATGGGGGAATGGTTGCGGTGATAAAAGACCTCATATAAAAATCGGGAATAATTGTGACTTTGGCTATTTTAATCATATAACATGCTGCAACAAAATTACTATTGGAAACGGAGTGCTTACTGGTATGTATGTTATTATCTCAGATAATAATCATGGATCTATTTCTTACGATGAGCGAGATGTAAGACCCGTAGATCGTCCTTTGTCAAGTAAAGGAGAGGTAGTTATAGGTAATAATGTCTGGATTGGAGACAAGGCTGCAATCTTGTCTGGGGTTCATGTTGGTGATGGGGCTGTTATTGCAGCCAATGCCGTTGTTACAAAAGATGTGCCTGCTTATACTGTGGTTGGGGGCATTCCTGCAAAGGTGATAAAAAAACTTGTGTAATATGGATGTATCGGTAATTATCGTAAACTATAATACAAAAGAAATCACTGCAGCCTGTATTGATAGTATATTCAAATTTACGGATAGTGTAACATTTGAGATTATTCTTGTGGATAATGCTTCAAATGATGGAAGTCGAGATTTGTTTTCGAGTGATTGTCGAATTACTTATATTTATAATAATGAGAATTGTGGCTTCGGTAAAGCAAATAATACAGGAGCACGAGTTGCTTCTGGAAAATATCTGTTTTTCCTCAACTCTGATACATTACTGCAGAATAATGCCTTGGCATTGTTTTATGAGCACGCAGAGAAATGCTCAAATAATAAAATCGCTTTCTGGGGAACGGTTTTATATGCTAAGAACGGTTCCCCTAATGGATATGGAGACTCTTTCCCTTCTTTGAAACGTAGTTTGAGAGTTGCATCCCATATTGATAGCAAGAAAGAATTTTGTATTTCAGATGATTTTGAACCATTTACTGTGGATTATGTGTTAGGGGCTGATATTTTTACTCTTAAGTCGGTATTTGAAGAATGTGATGGGTTTGATGAGGACTACTTTATGTATTATGAGGAGTCTGATTTGATGCGTAGAGCCAGAAAAGATGGATACAGGTGCCAAATCATATGTGGTCCTAAGATTATTCATCTTGAAGGAAAGAGTTCTGGAAAAATCTCGCATGCCAAACGCATGATGGTGGAAAAAAGCCATATCCTTCATCTAAGAAAGCATTATCCATTAGCTTTATTTCGGCTATTTTTGGTGGCATATATCTTACTGAAAACACCATCTTTTTTTTCTGGTCATTATTCTTTTCGAGACAATATAGAGTATTTCTGTTTTTTGATTAGGAGTTTTTAAGATGAAAATTGCAATAATAGGTTCAAGAGGAACTGATTCGATGGAGTCGAATCTTCATGAGGCTTTTTCTTTTGCTGGCCATGATACGAGGATTTTCGACATTTATGATTTGACACGTTTTTCATTTCGTCGTATAGACAAAATAACGCATACACTTGACAAGTTATGCCGTGTATATAGTGATAGCTATGATAAGAAATTGTTTCATGCGTTATTTTTGAAAGTTAAAGAATTCTCACCAGATTTGGTGGTTTGCGTATATAGATTTATTCATCCTTCGTTTGTTGATTTATGTAAAAGTCAAGGGACGAAAGTCGTACATGTTAACCCCGATGCCCTCACAACTTTCGAGTATCAACAAGTTTTTGCCTCTAACTATGATGCTTGGTTTACAAAAGACCCCTATATTGTGTCTTTTATGAAGAATAATATGAAACTTAATGTATTTCTGTATAATGAGGCATTTAATATAAGGGAGCATCAAAAACCCGCCATTCCTAAAACTGAAGCAGAAAAGCTGACTAACATAGATGTCATGACGTATGGAACTATGTATCCATACCGATGCAGAATGCTTAAAACTGTAGCTGATAGCGGCTTGGATATAAAAATATTTGGAACTATTCCTCATCGTTTTTATAATCATTATTTAGATAAATACTTCCAGAATAAGTATATAATAGGCGAGGAAAAATCGAAACTGTTATATGGCGCAAAAATCGTGTTTAACCAAATGCATTATGCAGAAATAGGTTCAGTAAATAATCGTTTCTTTGAGGTTAATGGCAGTGGCGCATTTCAATTGTCAGATTATCGTCCAATTCTGCATGATTTATTACCAATTAATCCTGAATTAGTATCTTTTAAGTCTGTTGATGAGGGCATCGAAAAAATAAAGTATTATTTAAAACATGCAGCTGAACGTTATGAAATAGCTACTGAGGTGTATAATTACTTTATAAATCATTATACTTATGATCATCTGGTTAATTATATACTAAATATTACTTTTTGATGTACTATGGGGGTTTATTTTTTTATTGCCACTCTGTTATTTATTTTCGCCTTATGGGAAAATAGGGTCGAACTAAGACCGAAAACATATATGTTCATCATGACTTATTTTGTTTTGGTCATATTTGATGGACTTAGATGGGAGAATGGTACAGACTGGGGCAATTACTATAATATGTTTAACCTTGTTGATGTCGAAGAGAATAGCAGGTTCGAAATCGGGTATTTATTCGTAAACCGTATAGTCTATTATCTTACAGGCAGCTATACTGTGTTTTTGGTATTATATGCCATTTTGTTATATGGATGCCTGTTCTTCGTTTTTAAACGTCATTCGTATAGTCCATTGCTGTCTATTTTTGTTTTTTTTGTTCTATTCTTACCATACCAGGGTATGAATAGGCAATTAATTGCAATGGCGATTTGTTTGCTCGCATATCATTTCTTAGTTGAAGGAGAAAAAAAGAAATTTGTACTTATCGTTTTAGGAGCTTGCCTTTTCCATATTTCTGCTGTTATTTTTTTTGTTTCTTTACTTTTTGTAAAAAGATATGATTTCAGAGTATATGTATGTGTGCTTATTATAGTTATAGTGCTTGGGGGTGTTGGTATCGCTCAATTTGTTGTAAATAAAGGACTTGGTTTGTTATCTGGGCATGTTGCCTATTTGCTTGAGTTTTATTCTGAGAGTGATAATGAATCAGCGGGTGGAATTGGTCTTATTTTCGCATATTTTAGACGCGTAATTTGGGTTATTCCTGTTTTCATACAAATGATGCGGAATGGTAATGAAACAATGAGTAGAGCTGCAGCTTGTTCTTTTAATATGTATTTTTTTGGCTGTCTGCTTTATATTCTGTTTAATGGTACAATATTACAGATATTCGTTTCAAGGGCAATTCTATATTTTTCTATATTTGAATGCTTGTTGATATCATATGTTGTTTCATTATACAAAAACGATACTTTTAAAACCGCGTTATATTTTGTGATATTATTATATGGGTTGGCTAATATGTATAAAGGAATCAGTTCTTATGATAATGGTGGCAATAATCCCTTTATCCCCTATAAATCCATATATTATAATACTTCTGTAATTAAAGAAATTGGTTGATGATATGATTCAATATATCTTTAGAAATAAAAATGCAGGATATAGCATAGCAAAAGTCTTTGATACTTTTATTCCTAATATAGATAATTATGAAAAATTGGAATTGCCTTTTGCAAGAGCCTCTCTTTTGTGTGTATTGAAGAATGCTCTTTTCTTGATACGACATAAGCGTAGGAAGGCATTATATCATTTAACTGGTAATGTCGAATATTGTGCATTGTTTCTCCCTAAAAAGAAAACAATTCTTACAATACACGATTTGGTTCTATTAAATCATAATAAATATGGAAAGATAAAGAAAATAGTTTTTTTCTATTTGTGGCATTACTTTCCATTAAAGCGTGCAGGTATTATAACGTGTATTTCAGAAAAAACAAGAAATGAATTGCTCCACTTCTTCCCGTGGGCTAATCATAAAGTGGTTGTGATTCCAAATCCAGTTGATCCTGCAATAGAGTATGTAAAAAAGGAATTTAATACGCAAAAGCCTGTTATATTACATATTGGAACTCGAGAGAATAAGAATCTAGAGCGCGTAGCTGAAGCGTTATCAGGAATAAATTGTGTATTAAGGGTTGTTGGCGAAATGACAGAATCGCAAACCAAGATCATGGATAAATACAAAATAGACTATGAAGATGTCCATAATCTAAGTGATGAAGAAATAAGAAAGGAATACTATAATTGTGACATAGTAAGTTTTCCTTCAACATATGAAGGGTTTGGTATGCCGATAATAGAAGGATATGCAGCTGGTAGAATAGTCGTTACTTCGAATATAGAACCAATGAAAAGTATTTCCGAAAATGCTGCGATCTTGGTTAATCCATATGATGTTCAGTCTATTCGTTCTGGTTTCATAATGGCAATAGAAGACACTGATAGTAGAGAGAGGAAAATCGAATATGGTAAAAGTGTGGTGAAGAAATATGATGCTTCAGTTATTGCAACTACCTACTCTGAACTATACAAGAAAATGCTATAAACACCTATGTACAAATTGCTTTTTGATAATATAGTATTTGATTTACAGAAATCTGGTGGTATTTCTGTGGTTTGGTATGAACTCCTATGTAGAATGTTAAGGGAGAATGGTGCGAATATGTCTTTTGTTGATAATAACTCTAGTAGTAATGGCTACAGGAGTAAAATACATATTAATGGTGATAGTATTGTGAAAAGGGATTTTTTTATTCCTGTTTCACGTTACCTCCCCATATGGTTTCATGAAAAAGCGTCTTTTATCTTTCATTCTTCGTATTATCGTTATTGTAAAAGTCCATACGCAAAGAATATCACAACAGTTCATGACTTTACTTATGAGTATTTTGTAAAAGGACTAAAGAAAAAGCTTCATTGCTGGCAAAAGTATAATGCTATTAGACATTCTGATTACATCGTTTGTATTTCTCAAAATACCAAAAACGATCTTTTGAAATTTCTACCAGACATTGACCAGAATAAAGTCAGAGTCATTCATAATGGAGTATCCGAAGATTATTTTGTGATAAATGACAATAATGCCGGATGTGAACTTCCATTCAAAGCTGGGACCTTTCTTGTATTTGTTGGAAGCAGGGCTCATTATAAAAATTTTGATTTATTGAAAAGGGTAGTTGCTCGAACAAAGTACAATCTAGTAATAGTTGGGGCAAAGTTGAGTGATGATGAAGAGAATGATTTACTTAAATATTTGTCTACAGATAGATTCTTTTCTGCTGGTTTTTTGCCAAACGAACAACTAAATATCATTTATAATCATGCGGCAGCATTGGTTTATCCTTCATCCTATGAAGGTTTTGGAATTCCTGTGCTTGAAGCCCAGAGAGCGGGATGTCCGGTGATAGCATATAATGCTTCTTCAATACCCGAAGTTATCGGAAATACACCATTATTGATGAATGAATTGACTGAGGAAGAACTTTTGAAGAAAATAGAATTGCTTTCTGACGAAAAACTTATGAAAGAAGTTCGTTCTACCGGATTAGAAAATTCAAAAAAATATAGTTGGGATAAAATGTACCAGGGTTATATGGAATTATATAGGGAAGCGTTAAAATGAAGATAAGTATTGTAACTGCAACATATAATAGCGAAAAAACTATCCGTGATACTATTGAGAGTGTTTTAAGACAGTCATTTACTGATTATGAATATATTATTGTTGATGGTCAGTCGAAAGATAATACACTTGATGTCGTTCGTGAATACCTGCCACGTTTCGATGGCCGTATGCGCTATATAAGCGAACCGGACAAGGGTATTTATGATGCCATGAATAAGGGATTTAAGATGGCGAAAGGAGATGTGTTGGCTCTAATAAATTCGGATGATTTTTTATGTGACGATCATGCTTTAGAAAAGATTGCAAAGGCATTTAAGGAGAACCCTGAGACGGATGGCGTATATGCAGATTTGTATTATGTAAGTCAGAATAATACGGATAATATCGTTCGAAAATGGGTGACTGGTGCTCAGAAATCGTTTGCTAAAGGCTGGTTGCCTGCACATCCTACGTTTTATGTGAAACGTGAATGTTATGAGAAGTACGGATATTTTAATCTTGATTATAAGTTAGCTGCAGATTTTGAACTGATGCTGCGATTTGTTGAACGTCATCATATAAAGCTGACGTATCTGCCTGAACCTTTGGTGAAAATGAGGCTTGGTGGAGCAACAAGTAAGAATATCCAGAATATTATTAAGCAGGATAAGGAGTGTGTAAGAGCTTTCAAAGAGAATAGGATTCCAGTAAGTTGCTTATACCTCCTATATAGGTTTTTACCTAAAATTAAACAATATTTTAGATAATGGAAAAACTTTTGTTTACTGGCGGTACTGGATTCCTAGGTAAGAATGTGATGCCCATCTTGTCTCAACAATATGAGGTGACGACTTGTGGCATTACGCCTGATGATATGTTGAAGGCTAATCTTGCTAAGGATGTTCCAGAATTGCCGGAAAGATATGATGTGGTACTGCATGCGTGTGGAAAGGCGCATGTGGTTCCGAAGACTGATGAAGAGAAACAAGCTTTCTATGATGTAAACTATCAGGGAACTGTGAATCTGTGTGCTGCATTAGAGCAGGTAGGTGTGCCCAAAGCACTCATCTTTATTTCTACTGTAGCCGTATATGGATGTGAATATGGCGAATTAATCACCGAAATTCATCCTTTGGAAGGCAATTCCCCCTATGCCGAAAGTAAGATTATGGCCGAGAGGTATTTGGCAGAGTGGTGTGATAAGAATAAGGTAAAATTAGGTATTCTTCGTCCATCATTATTGGCAGGAAAGAATGCACCTGGCAATCTAGGGGCGATGGTGAACGGTGTAAAAAAAAGATTCTACATGAATATCGCTGGTGGTAAGGTTGTTAAGAGCATCTTAATGGCAGAGGATATTGCCAAACTGGTTCCACTACTTGAGGAAAAAGGCGGTATATATAATGTGTGTGATACCCGTCAGCCGTCATTTGGTGAGATTTCCATGTCTGTAGCCAAGCAACTTGGTAAAGGGAAACCCATC
>JAEEGL014387050.1_pt1 | contig 12204 bp, 4 predicted proteins | sample 9134231 | NCBI WGS metagenome assembly JAEEGL01 (sample SAMN16246548, study PRJNA631951) | gut metagenome | biome: gut microbiome; feature: rumen; material: fiber-attached | host: Bos | place: Iran: Karaj | collected 2018-10
ACTACTACTGGATCTGCGCGTTTGCCAGCTGCGGCGATCCGACGTGCTTCGTCTGAGGGTACGGAGTGCGGACGTGTGCCATCCGGGGCTGCACGGGCCTGACGCCGCCGACGCCGAGCGCCTCGACGAGCTACAGCAGCTACGTGTACGTGAGCTGGAGCAGCGTGACGGGGGCTACGAAGTACCAGGTGAGGCGCGGAACGAGCAGCACGTATTCTAACGCGTCCGTCCTTGCGACGACGACGAACACGTACTACTACGACTACAGCGCCACAGCCGGCACGACGTACTACTACTGGATCTGCCCTGTGGACAGCTGCGGCGACTCGTGGTACAACGCGAGCCGCTACGACTGGGGCAAGAGACCTATTAACTGTCTCGCTCTTACGCCTCCAACTCCGTATGTCTCTATTAGTTACAGCAGCTACGTCTATGTTAGCTGGAGTAGTGTGAGCAATGCGACCAGCTACCGTATCATGCGTGGAACAAGCAGCAATTATTCCTACGCGTCGTTGCTGACAACGACGACGAACACGTACTACTACGACTACAGTGCGTCGCGCGGGACGACGTACTACTACTGGATCTGCCCGGTGAACAGTTGCGGAACGTACTACTACAATACGGGGAAATACGATTATGGCTGGAGACCTTACTAACAATATTAAGCTCTTTCTCTGCATATAAAGCAGGGAGGAGTGAGATACATTAACAGATTAAAATGCAATGAATCCCCGCCCCTTCCGCCCTTTGGACGGAAGGGGCGGTTTGTAGTGATGGATTGAGAAATGGTCTGAGGGTAAGTCAGAACATTGCAAAGGGATGCTTGCCTTCTAGAGACGAAAAAGGAAGGAAACCTATGAAACGAAATATCATCATCGTCGTGTGTGTACTGGCGCTTTGTGGCGGTGTGTATTTTGTCGTGACATCCAGTCATGGCAATGAAAATGATCCTGATAAGCATCAGGAATCCTCCCCTGAAGCCAATGAAAGGCAGAGCCAAAAGACGGGGGAAGGCAAGAGTTTGCCGAAAGGCCAGACACCAAAAAATGTCAGTGGTGGAAAGCAGCCTGCACCGTCTTCGTCTTCACAGAAAAATGAAACGTCCAAGAACGATAAAGAAACAACCAAGCAGGACAAGGAAAAGCGCGAGTTGTCAGAGTCCGTCGCCGTCCGGCAAGGAAGCGAGTTTTCGATGTCTTTGATTGAGACGACGATGGACATGAAGGAGTGGGAGGGGAAGATCAAGGACTTCCTGGACCGTGCGGAAAAGATTCCCCGGGATGCGGAGGATTATGGAACTCAATTGGATGCGATTAAATCATCCTTGGGCGAAGTGAGTTCAAAGGACTTGGCGGTCGTTCTCAACAATCTGGTCGTTTCGAAGACTGGCGAGGAACGCTGGGATATGCTGGAAGCCGTCAACGCATTGCTTCTGGACGAACGGTTTTTCGATGGTCTTCCAAATGATGACGCAGAGGAAATAAAGGGGATCTTGCGCAATATCGTGGGAAGCGGCCTGAACGATTCGGATTCGGAGCTTCGTCTCTATTCTTTGGATATGCTCGAACGCCTGCCGGAGGATCTCAGGCTGAGCATGTACGGTGTGGTGCTGTCCTATGACTATACGGATGCGAAGGAGAAATTGCTACAAAACCATGCCGGATCCGACGAGTTCCAAAATCTAGCGCTTTTCTTCCAGGTATTGGATTCGCCGGATGCCAAGATAGCCCAGATGGCCCGCGAGAATATCCAAAACGTCCTGAATCAGGATTTCAAATCGACGAAGGAGGCGTTCGAGTGGTGGGAGCAGAAGCAGAAGGAAGGCGGAGTGAATCCCGGTATCCCCGTTGAAGTGGGAGGCGAACAGCCCCAAGAAGAATAGCGCTTGTCAAGGATGATTCAGGGAATGGTGAGAACCGTTCCAATGTAGGAACGTTATTTGTTGTTTAGTGAGATAAATGTCTCATGTCTCATGTCGAATTTGGGCATGAGGCATGAGACGTGAATATGGACGTAAACATAAGGGTAATCGCTTGCCTGATTATGGCTTGCAACAGCCCTTTTGTTTGAATTGCCTGTGAAATCGTCAGCACGTGTATCAGAATGATTCGGATGATTGTTCCGTGTGAATGATTCAGTGTTTCTTCTTAAAATCCCTACTATTTTGATCGTTTTTTTGCGATTGGTGTTTTAGAGAGTATATTATCAATAAATGAGAGAGGATCGTCGTGTGGCGAATGGTTGTACAGAAGCGATGTAATAATCCGTAGTTGTTTATTGGGCAAGTGGTTGCTTTCTATATATCCTGCGGTAGATGAGAAACAGTGAAGGATGGAGAATATGAAAAAAAGTTTTCGCCAATTGACAGTGTACTTGGCTTGTTTGTTCATGGTGATCGAAACAGCATACGGCGGCTGGACAATTTTGCCTGACGGTGTGCGGCAACTCAAACAGACGGCGGCGGAAAACAACAAGCTTATCCTGCTGGAAATCAGCCGGGGGGACGCCTGTTCCCATTGCATGGACGCCTGGCAGCAGGTTTTATGCGACGGCATCCATGATCACACAGGGGAACATTGCATTCCGCATGACGCGACGTATGGCGACTATCCCATAAACAAGTGGGCGGAGAAATACGGTGTGCAGCTTGCTTATGCGTATAATTCACTCGATGACAACTCGCAGCCGGGCAATGTTCTTTTGAGACGCTATGGACGTGTAACCGAGATCCCGTCGCCATTCCCGATTTTTTTCCTGCTGCATGTGAAGGAAGAGGCGGATTTGACGCTGGACGGACTTGAAGCATTGTATGAGAATCAAGTCGATATCATCGATGTGTTTTCGTTTTCGGTTGGGAAAAACGTGAACGGGACGACAATCACGGCACCGTTGACCTTTTCGCAGTTCACCGCCGCCGTGGAGTCGTTCTTCCCGAATGCCTATTGGGGAAGTATGGGCGGTGGCGTTGTGACGGAACTGAAAGATTTTCCTAATGATGCGACGAAATCGCTGACGAATCAGAGATTTACGGATGAACAGCCAGAGTTGTGGTATAAGTTCCAGGGCGAAGCAGGAAAGCGTTATATGTTCTACGGCTATGCTTCGACGGGCGATATCGCGCCGTCGGCCGATGCGACGATGACCGTGGGCTATGAGTTGCGCAAGGCGGACGGGACGGTGCTGAAGGCCGCGTCTGCAAGCGGATTGGAAATTGTGAGCCGGGGCTTCTATCTGGATGTGACGGAAGATGGTATGTATTTCATCCGTCTGCATGCGACGGATGTGGATGCTCGGTATAAGAATGTTTTCAGATTGCTGTATCATGCGGAGGCGACTCCCGAACAGGGGGATATCACGGATCCGTATTATTCAGAAATAATTCCTGGCAAGTGGACAATGAATCTTGACGGGGCACTGGCGGCGGCGAAGACTGCGGGGAAGGACGTGGTTGTATCCGTAGGTGCTGTGACATGGTGTCCATATTGTATGAAAATGGAACGCAATTTAGTGGAAAGCACGGCTTTCCGTAACTGGGCGGAAGAGAAGCAGGTGTATTTGGTCGTGATTGACAACCGACGCCGTCTGGCGGCAGGAGTCATGAATGGCGAACCGTACGGCTCGTCGCTACTGGTTGACGACTATCCCGAGACAGGATATCTTGCCCGAAACGGCTTGACATTGGAAGAAGGAAAGGCACGGATCGAGTTGAATGAGACGACGATATTGGAGAGTCTGCTCGAACCCGTGGCGTCTATGGAAGCTACAAAACCGGTTGTCTATCCAACTTTGCTTTATCTTCGCGGGGGCGACGGAAGCAAAGTCGGATGCCTGACAAACAATGACGGGGCGTTTACGCCGCCGCTAGGCAGTGCATACGTCATAACATCCGCCTATATGGCGAATGAAGGCGAAAAGGAATTGTTCTACCAGTTTGCGACATTGACGAGCGAGGCAGATGAATGGCGCAACAATTACGAAAAAGAGACGCCAGCGACGGAGTTGAACGAGGCCGTTTCACCGAAGACGGGGCTGTTCATCGGGGGTGTTGACGAACGGGACTGGTTTGGATTTACGCCGAAAGACACGGAAGCGACAAGGTGGACGTTTACGGCAAGTGGTCGCGACGGAGCGACAGGACAGGTTGCCATGACGGTCTATGCCGTTGCGGACGACGGTTCCAACAGCGATGCCCTTTGTACGGCGACGGGCGATTTGGCCGATGGCGTGGCGCTGACGTTCTTTGCGGATGAAAAGCGTGGGACAGCTTGTCGTCTGTGCGTGAAAGCCATTGATATGAAAGAACTAGGCGGATATGATTTGGCTTGGCGCGAGGAAACGGTTGTGAATGTCGTCGGATTTTCGGAGACGTCCGCCATGATCGTGCAGAGCGATGAAACGCTGTTGCTTCCCGTGGTTTTGCGAAACTATTCCGCGGCGACGGGCGGTGTTAGCGTCAAGGCCATTGTATCGCTTTCGGAAGACCCTGATTTACAGGTGTCTCCAGTGGAGCAGACCATTGCATGGACGATTGAAGATATCCAAAACGGCGTCGAGAAGGAATTGCGATTGGATTTGGCTAATGGGGCGTTGGCGGCGTGGGACGGCCTGAAGACGTTCAACGTGAGAGTAAGCGTGGAGTCAGGGGATTGTCTGCTTGGCGCAAATGACGCCGTGACGGTTTCCGTTGTTTCCAAGCCATATATTGAAAATGCGGAGATTGTTTTCGGGCAGTTGTTCGAGAATGTTCAGGCGAGTACGGCAAAAGCGGTCTATATTGGTCTGCCAGGGGAATTGACGGTGGAATCGGATGATTTGCCTGAGTGGGTTCATGCCAGCATTTCCGACGGACGGCTATGGGTGGTCGCCGTTCCGAACAGTCTTGCGGAGGCGCAGGATGTGCCGTTGACATTGAAATTGACGCAGGGCGATACGATTGTGGAGACAACGGCGATGCTACGGTTACCGCAAGTGCGGTCGTTGTCGGATGTGAATCCATACGCTGTTGCAGGACAACGGTTTGGTGGATGGCTGTATGCGGAAGGCGCATCTGTGAAAGGTGTGCAGGGTAGGTTTGAATTCACCATTTCCGATGATGGATTGATGGCAGACGTATCAAGCCGTTTGGGAGTTGAGACATTCAAGGCTGAATCATGGAGCGGTTTGGATGATGGCGGGACGATCTATGTAGTCATGGAGAATGAAACTGGTGATTTGACATTATTGGCGGAATTGTCGGCGGACGGTACGATAACGGGGCGCCTTACAAGAGAAAACATGAATCTGGAATTGACGGCGAAACCAGTTGAAGAGACCGGAAGTATTTGTGATGGAACATATTCTGGATTTTTCTCTTCGGCGGATGGTTCCGGGCTTTTGATGATGTCCGTTGAAGACGGGATATGCTATTGGAAAGTCCAGTTCCCGACGATGTTATGTGGCGGTTCATGCGAAGTCTGGAAACGTGATGGTGAGGGGCTAGTCGTACTGCATGATCTGGATGAATTGGGGATGAGTTTCGGGGCGGCGTTGCGACTGACGGCGAAGGAAGACCGCGAACCGGAGCTATACTGTGTCAATGTTGTAAACGGGACGCTGGCGGCGATTGCGACGGAAGAGGGCATCAAGACGTATCCATGCGTGGGTGCAGAGACTGTAACTGTCATGTCAACTGCTCTTGGGATGAATGAACCTTTATTTTATTTGGCTGTCAAAGGCAATGATGAAGGGATGATTCTACCGTGCGGCATTGCGTTGAGGGAGACGACGGAGGGAGATAGGCAAGGTTGCTTGACATTGGCAGACAGCGACTTGTGGAAAGGAACTGAGCTGGTGGCCGTGGATGGTGGCTGGCTGGTGGGGACAGTGCCGCTGTATGATGTCGTGAACATGACCATTGTGAAAGCACCATTGTATTTGGCGAAGGCCGTGGTTGCGACAGACTGTTGCTCCGTGGATATGCGTCCGCATGCGGAAGGCTACTGTGAACTGCCGGATGGGCGGACGTTGCGCGTTGTGCTGTTCAGCATGGCGAACGATTATCCCGTGCCGGATCGGGCGGTCATGAGTGTATCTGGATATCAATTGCCTGGGGACAGCATCGGTCAGCGGATATTGGCCTTGGGGGCAGATGGTTTTATCTATTCTGAAAACGGTGTCGTGCCGTCTGGAAAATGGACGGTGTATGGATTGGGCGCAGTCGGCGATAGTTGCCGTGAGAGCGAAGCGGCGATAGTCATTGGCTGGTCAACACTGGAAATTCCATTGCGGAGCGGATGGAATGTCGTCGGTCTGCCATGGGGAACGGTGGCGATGTCGGAAGAATCGTGGTTATTGTTTAAGTCGTTGAATCCATTTGTTTTGGAGCGGAAGTCATACGTGCGTGCTGAGGAGTGGAAAGGAGGCATGGCATGCTGGATTTTTGCTGAAAATGCGGAGACGGTTTCCTTGGTGGTCTGCGTGGATGATTCCGTGGAAGGCACAATCGCTGCCGGGACATGGAATTTCTGCTATCCGCCGAAAGAGGCGTCTATCGGTTGGAGTTGGAACGGCAGGAAGTTTGAACAATCGTTGCAGAAGCCCGGATGGTTCTGGAAATAAGAGTGTTTGCGAATCATGAAGCGTTTGGTTGTCGTTCTATTGATATTGTTGTCGGCCATTGGTGGGCTGGAGGCACGTCCATGGGTTTTGTTGTTCGGAAGCGAAAACTGTGATGAATGCGCCGCATTGAAAAAGCATTGGCTTCAGGCTCATGCAACAGCTACGGATCCAGTGTTGGTATATATCAATATCGACAAGAAAACAAACTATCGTTTTCTCAATCGCATAGAGGATGAACTGGGTATCATGGCGCCAGGCGGCGCGTTTCCTGTCGTGATGGCCGGAAAGACGATGGTCAATGGGCTTGCTGGCTTCAAGACATTGGAACCCAAGCTGGATGAACTGGTGGCGGATGCCATCGAGCATCCCTTATTGGAGGGAATCAAGCGGGCTGTGGAGCAGAGCGATGGGGAGCCTTTACTAACGTATGATTATAAGAAGACGGCGGCGGGGCAGGCCGAGGCATCTGGAAAGACCATGTCTTCGCGGGCTCCAAGATTACTTTTCTTCATGTTGACTGGTTGCAAAAAATGTTCCCGGCAGAGCAAGGAGTTTGAATTGCTGCGGGAAGCCATGCCGTCTGTCGATATCATGGAATACAATGTCGCGACAGTGGAAGGGTTGGCGATGATGGAACGGGTACGCCGCCATTTCGAGCTTCCTGGAGATGACGCGAAGAATCTTGCCCCGATGGTTGTTTGGGCGGAGGGATTTGTGACAGGACGGTTGGCGAAGGCGGATGAGCTTCAGGCGGCGCTGTCCGCTCCATTGACAGGGGAGGAATTCTGGCTGGAGCCATTGACGGAGGATGAACTGAAGACGGAAAAAAGCCGTTTGAAGGCATTTCTGGATACCATGACCGTCGGGGCGGTTGTGGTAGGGGGGCTGCTGGACGGTGTCAATCCATGCGCATTTGCGACGTCTGTGTTTTTGATTAGCTATCTTTTATATTTGAAGAAGCGCCGTCGTGAGATATTGGTTGTAGGATGCTGTTTCTGCATCGGTGTGTTTCTGACATATTTCATGTACAGCCTTGCATTATCGTATGTTCTGGAGAAGATTCAGGCATGGCGTTGGGTGAAAATCGTGATATACGGCGGATTCGCTATCTGTGGTTTCGTATTGTGCGGGATGCACTTGCGGGATGCGATTCGGTATCGGCGGACCGGGAAGGCCAGTGACATGGACATGGGGCTTTCCAAGGAGACGCATCGTGGAATTCATGAGAAGATCAAGAAGTTCACGACAGTCCATGCTTGGTTGTTGGGGCCGGCGGCGGTTGTGCTTGGAGCGATTGTGTCATCGATGGAGCTTGCGTGTACGGGGCAGATTCTGCTGCCAGTGTTGACGGCATTGATGAAGGATGGCGTGACGGCGCGTGCCTTGTGGTTGTTGCTGTTGTACAATGTACTTTTTATCGTGCCATTGGTGTTGATTACGTTTTTAGCGGCATATGGCGTGGGGGCGAAGGCGCTGGGTGACTGGGCGAAGCGCCATGTGTTTGCCACGAAAGTGTTGATGGCGGTATTGTTCGCCGTTTTGGGCGTGGTGATGCTTTTGATGATTCGGTAAAAGCTATTTAGGCATCCGGCTCAACCTATGGCCGAAACCAAATAATCAACATATGGAAAAATCGTGAAAATGGTTTATATTATAGCATTAACATTAAACAATACCAACCCTCATGACGGAGCAAACCATACCGGCTAAGCCACGAAATTAATATTATTTTGAACTTTTGGCGAGAAACAGGGGAGGGATTTTGTGTAACGCGGATGGCCGGATATATCTGATGGCGGCTTTCTTTTGCCGTCATTGGCTAATGGATGTGTCATTCCATTGAGTTTTTATAGCGGTCTGAATCATTTGCTTCAACAGCGATGACGGGAAAATTTTTGCGGAGAGGAGCGGTTGATTACCGAAAACGCCTGAAGTTGAAAAGCCGCTTTGCCGGCGGACTGTTACAGAAGCAAGTGGGGCATGACACGAATGCATACGAGAATACGAGTCAGTTGGCGGTTGCCGTTGTTTTTGATGTTGTTGACATTCATGGTCTGCAACGCTTCATGGAATTACTATGGAGAATGGGCTGATGTGACGTTCGATCCTCAACTTGTTAATGAGGCGAAACGTGAGGCGATCGCTGAAAATCGTCCTTTGCTTGTGTTGTTTTCCAAGGGAGGAAACGATTGTTCGCATTGCAAGGCTTTGTGGAACGGTGCTTTGTGCGATGGAGGGAGCAAATGCATGGGGGATTCGTGTGCCATGGCGGACGAAGGTCATCCTTGGAGAACCTATGCCCAGCAAAAGAAGATCATCCTTCTGTATATCAATGTTTCCCAAATGCAGGATTGGTACGTATACTTTTCCATGTATCATTCCATGGTTTACTCGGGCGGGGTTCCTGTGTATGCTCTTTTGCATGTAAAAGACAATGCGGATTGTACGTCAGTTTCGAAAAGCAGTATTTTAAATACGGCCAATGTGGATTGCTTGGGGGCAAGCTATTACTCAATCGGTGCGAAAATCAATAATGTAAAGCTTGCAAATACGTTTGATTCTTTCAAAGCATTGATTGAATCTTATTTTGCAGATGGAAAAGAAACTTATGGATTGGCGCTGGAGCCAGACGGGGGAGGTAGTGATGGAATCACGGTTCAGTTCGGTGCGTCGGATTATACCGTCAAGGCGGATGAGAACTTTATTGATATTCCTGTGATTGTGAACAAAAAATCGGATTTTTCAGGAGACTTCAATGTGTCTCTTCGATTGGATAACAGTAGTTTTGGTAATGGTGTCGTGACATTCAAAAGCAAATCGTCGGAAACGATGTTGAAATGGTCCGCCTCTGAAAATCCGAAGAATGGAAATCCCGTCCCGAAAAACGTGACGGTTTACCTGCATGAAGCTGAAGACGCCAGATTTTGGCTGGAGGGAATTACGGAACGGACGGTGACACTGACTTTCGTCAAGGGAGGCATGGTCTCTCTAGGATCTGAAAATACGACCGCGACAGTCCATATTGTGAAAGAAAAGAAGGAAGACAATCCGTATGCCGTTGCAGGAACCGTATTTAGTGGAACGCTGATGAACGAGACGGAAACGATGGGAGTTATCGAGACATCCGTTGAGGAGGACGATAACGACCTGAAGGTGAAGTCAAGATTGCGGACGCTCATCATGAATGACGGGCAATTTGCGGAATTGGAGGCGGAACTTGTCTCTGACGGTTGGGATTCCATTGACGATGATGGTATCGCGACGGCGACTTGTTCGACATCCGTGAACAAGGATGATGTCACATTCATCTTTGATTTGACGTTGATTATAGACAAAGAAGGGTATGATACAGGAGAAAGCAGATTGATCATCAGGCGTTCCTCTGATGAAGAGGAAGTGGCTTCTTATGATGTCATCATTTTCAAGAATGCGACAAGAGATGAATTGGATACGATGGGGACAGATTATACGGTGGCAATCAAGCCATGCGAGACGGATATCCCGTTGGGATATGGTGGGATGACATTCAGTGTTAATAAGGAGAATCGTCAGGTGGCTTATCATGGTTTTCTTCCTGACGGATATTCCGAGTTTGAGGGAACGGCTCCGCTGCGTTATAGGCTTGAAGAAGAAGAGTGGACTTCAATTGTAAAAGAGGTGGGGGAGTTTACGGTTTTTTCACAAACGCATGCGACGGCTGGTGCGGGAGACGATTTCGAGACATCGTGGTTTAGCAGCGTGGTGAAAATTGACTTGGACGCTGATGGACATGGCTTTATTTGTGTCGAATGTAATAAGAAAAGGGGGCATGACCATGGAAACGATGAGATTGAGGAAGCCGTTTGGTATCGTAAAGATGGCAAAAGGCATTTCAGTTTATCTGGCAGTCAATTTAACAAACAGCGGACGTTGTCGGAGCAATTGAGCGGTATTAGGGAGCTTGTCAATCAGTATTATTTGGTGACTGAAAATCTAAATAGTGTTCCGAAATGGAGCCCTATTTTGTCTCCTATGGGGATCAAAATGAGTGAAGTCGAACATCGTTTCATGGGAGACTCTGTGATTTACGGTGTTGCGTTGAAACTGGATGACAAGGATGGCGAAGTGGGCGAGAATGTAGAACTGAACGGCACGTTCAGTGGCAGTTTTAAACTTTATTCACAGGATTATGTGGATACGGGCTATGCCTGTAACGTGATGGTGAAAGGTGTTTTGCTAAGTACCGATACAGACTGTTGCAGTACGAATTATTATCCTATCGGTTATGGATATTTCATGCTGACGGGAAAAGATGGTGAATCATATAGTTGTGGCGTGAAGATCATTTGGGGAGGTTCCCTGCTGCTGGATGGTGTGATCGATGAATCACTTGACGCTTCCATAAAGCCAGAAGCCCCATCTTTGGAAGTCATTGGCTATGATGGTGTTGAGGCTACTACTGAAGATTTAGACGGAATGTTGTTGTCTGCTGGGGGCGCGGGACTTATGCTCAATCATGAGCAAGACGTGATGGTGGTGGATGATGCAACAGGCTTTGCCGTATGGTTGGGCAAGTCTTCCAACGTGGTGTTATCTTCCGGCATGTGGTCTGTTTATCATGTTGATTTGAGTGGAGGGCAGCGAGAAAGCAAGCCAATGATAGTAACCGTGGCGGATTCCGTTGTGTGTCGCATGAATATCCGGCCTGGCTGGAATTTTGTGTCTCTTCCATGGGATATATTAGGACTGACATGGAATCAGGAACGGAAGTTTCTTGAACAATATAATGGATACCTGTTTACGGTTAATGATGATAATAGTTATGTTGAAGCAAATGGACCACTTAAAGCTGGCCAGGCTTATTGGGTATATGCGCAGAGAGGAGAAACATTTAATTTTTGCGGGATAAAAGACGAAACTGTAAAAGACAGCAATATTTCTGATGCCTTGCAGGGCAAGAAATGGTATTTCGGGAGCGATCCCGGGCTTGACTGGCGTTCGGTCGGAGAGATTTGGAATGGAAGAAAATATGTGCCAGTTGATGATAATATGGAGACGGACGGTTTAGCTGGCTGGTGGTATTTGAAATAATGTTAGTGGTTATGCATTAAATGCATACGCTTCGTGAATGTCATGGGGAAATGGAGGAAGGAAAAGGATGATAAGAAAAGCCTTCAAGTGGTGTGCCATCTTCATTTTGTCACTACATCCCTTGTTGGCGGAGTTGCGCGATGTCGTCATCATACAGACAACGGACATGCATGGCGTGTTTGAAGATGACGACAGTCCGCAGCAGGGTTCTTGGTTGCGGATCGCGACCATGGTCAAGCGGATCCGTCAGAGGGAGGAAGGAAGGTGTATTCTCATTGACTGTGGCGACAATGCGCAGGGGACATTGACAACGGCATTGTCGCGGGGGATGGCGGGAATCGTCCCGTTGAAGACGATGAATTATGACGTCTGGGTGCCCGGCAACCATGAATTGGACTACGGCGTGGAACGGTTCGGTGAATTGACCGATGCCGTGAAAGATATCGTCCTCTGCGGGAATCTATATATAAAAGGTAGAGAGTCATTTTCCGCATGGCAGTTGATTGTGCGAAACGGCGTGAAGGTGGCCGTCAT
>JAEEGL014839346.1_pt1 | contig 12204 bp, 10 predicted proteins | sample 9134231 | NCBI WGS metagenome assembly JAEEGL01 (sample SAMN16246548, study PRJNA631951) | gut metagenome | biome: gut microbiome; feature: rumen; material: fiber-attached | host: Bos | place: Iran: Karaj | collected 2018-10
GTGACCGATGCGGCCGTCGCGGCTACATGCAACGCCACGGGATTGACCGAGGGAAGCCATTGTTCGGTCTGCGGTGCGACCATCGTCGCTCAGGAGGTGACCGATGCTCTCGGGCATCAGTGGGGAGAGTGGACCGTCACCGAAGAGGCCACCTGTACCTCTTTGGGAACGGAGACACATTACTGTACCCGCGATCACGACCATTCCGAATCCAGGACAATCCCGATGATCAATCACGATCTGGAAGCCCATGGGGCGCATGCAGCGACCTGTACCGAGGACGGCAATCTGGCATATTGGGAATGTACAGTCTGTCACAGGCTGTTCACCGACAGCGAGGGCACCAATCAGACAACCGTTCAGGACATAACGGTCGCGGCCACCGGACACACCTCGGTTCCGACCGCGACAGTGAATCCGACATGTACAGAAGCCGGACACACCGGCGGAACCCACTGTTCCGTCTGCGATGCGGTACTGACGTTGCCTACCTCTACACCGGCACTTGGACACCAGTGGGGCGACTGGACAGTCACTCTCGAACCCACCGAGAACGAGCCCGGTTCGGAACACCGTCTCTGCTCGGTGTGCCACGAAGAGGAGATCAGAGCGATTCCCGCATTGGGACACACCCACGTCCCCAATGCGGTCGAGGCCGTCCCGTCCACCTGTACGGCCGCAGGACATTCCGCCTATTGGGAATGCACCGCCTGCCACAGGTATTTCTCCGATGCCGATTGCACTAACGAGATCGATCTGGCCTCCACGGTTCTCGCCCTAGCCCCGCACACGCACGTCACGATCCCCGGAGTCGCAGCCACCTGTACCTCCACCGGACTCACCGACGGCATCAGGTGTTCGGTATGCGACCAGGTGATCCAGGAGAGACAGGTCATCCCGATGTCTGATCACGAGCTCGTACATCACGGCGAGACCGATCCGACCTGTACCGCGAACGGTAACCACGAGTATTGGCAGTGCTCCCATTGTCACGGATTCTTCTCCGATGCGAACGGTAGCACCACTGTAACGGAACAGGCGACCGTCATACCCGCTACCGGACACACTCCGGAAGTCGATGGATATGTCGATCCGACCTGTACGTCCATCGGACATACCGAAGGAAGCCACTGTTCCGTCTGCGGAGCGATCATCGTCGCCCAGGAGGAGATCCCGATGCTTGCCCATACCACGTTCCATCATGATGCGGCGGATCCCACATGCACGGCAGCCGGAAGTTGCGAATACTGGAAGTGCACCGTCTGCGAGCATTATTTCAGCGACGAGGCCTGCACCCATCAGATCACCCAGGAGCAGACCGTCCGGGCAGCTCTGGGACACGATCTCCAGCACCACGATGAGGTCGCGGCCACATGCACCGCCTCAGGTATGGAGGCGTACGACACCTGTTCGAGATGCGACTACGAATCCGTCCATTCCCCGATCGCGGCTCTCGGGCACGCTTATTCGGCTACCTATTCCTGGGCGGATGACGGAAGTTCCTGCGTCGTGCACATTGTCTGTGCCAACGACGGCACCCACAATGCCGACATCAACGCCGAAGTCACCAGCATCGTCAAGGCGGCTGCCACGACGACCTCCATGGGAATAACCTCGTATTCCGTATCGGGCGTGCATGACGGCTATGCCTATTCGAGTGTGAAGGATATAAGCAACATCCCCGCACTGGAGCCAGAGATCACACAGGTCTCCGGTACCAGCACATACTCGAATTCAGTCGCCGAGGGTCAGGATACGCAGGTCACCGAGATCTTCACCACCGCCAAGAACAACGGCGGTGAGGTGGAGATGTCCATCGAAACCGGGGCTGCAGGTCCGATGACGATCTCCTTCGACGGTGCGGCCGTCAACGCCATCGGCGCGAGCGGCAACCCCGTGACCATCAAGGCGAACGTCGTGAAGGACAGCACCGTCGCGGATGCGAAACTGGTGATCGAGGTCACCCTCTCCGAGAAGTTCGAGAACGGAAAGGCGAAGGTGTCCGTACCCTTCACCGAGGCCGTCCCCGAAGGAAAGGTCGTCAAGGTGTACTTCATCAACGGCAATGCACGCGAGGACATGAACGCCACCCTGGTGGACGGAAAGGTGGTATTCGAGACCAATCACTTCTCCACGTACGCGGTGTTCTTCGAGAATGCGCCCTCCTCGTCCGGAAGCAACGGCGGAGGGTTCCCGATCTGGATCGTCTTCGTGATCATCGCCGTCGTCGCAGCCGCTGGAGTCGGAGCGTTCTTCGTCGTAAAGAACAAGAAGGCATGAAACCACTGAACGGACCCGGGGAGACCCGGGTCCGGATTCTTTTTCATTCAGGTTTTCACCGTAAACGGAATCGTGTTCCTGCAGATATTATATAGTGCCAGATTAGAAATTTTCATCATCCCCCGCTGATGGCATGCAGGACGTCGGTCGAACAAGTCCAAATACCTTGTACGCAATGTCCGACCCATGCCAAAGAAGGAGACCAAAGGACAGCAGCTCGAGAAGGAGCTGCTGAACAAGCCCAAGAACGTCGGGGAGCTCGACAACAAGATCCTCGACAAGGCGCAGAAGTTCTGCGAGGGATACAAGGAGTTCCTCTGCAACAAGACCGAGCGCGAGGTCGTAGACTACGCGATCCCGATCCTGAAGAAGAAGGGATACAGGGAGTTCAAGATCGGTATCAAATACAAGGTCGGCGACAAGCTCTACTACAACAACCGCGGAAAGGCACTCATAATGGTGACCGTGGGAAAGAGACCGGTAGCCGACGGTCTGAGGCTCGGGGTGAGCCACATCGACAGCCCCAGGCTCGATTTCAAACCGAACCCGCTGTTCGAGGACATCGAGATGGCGTACTTCAAGACCCACTACTACGGAGGCATCAAGAAGTACCAGTGGACCACCATTCCCCTTTCACTGCACGGTGTCGTCACACTGAAGGACGGTAAGGTGGTCAAGGTCCGCATCGGAGAGGACGAGGGCGACCCGCTCTTCTGCATCACCGATCTCCTGCCCCACCTGGCGCGCAACCAGATGAAGAAGCCCGCCAACGAGATCATCGAGGGCGAGCAGCTGAACGTCCTGGTGGGATCCTGGCCGTTCGACGACGAGAAGGTGTCCGCCAAGGTCAAGCTGAACGTGCTCAAGCTGCTCAACGAGAAGTACGGGATCACCGAGAAGGACTTCCTCTCGGCGGAACTGTGCGCATGCCCCGCATACAAGCCCCGCGACTACGGACTCGACAGGTCCATGATCGGAGCCTACGGGCAGGACGACAGCGTCTGTGCGTACGCATCGTTCATGGCCGAGCTGGACTGCAAGTCCCCCGACTTCACCACCGTAACGGTGTTCTGCGACAAGGAGGAGACCGGTTCCGACGGCAACACCGGAATGAGGTCGCTGTTCCTCAAGGACTTCCTGGAGGACTTCGTGTCCGCTTACGGATTATCCGCGAGGCACGTCCTGCAGAGGTCGGTGTGCATGTCCTGCGACGTGAACGCAGCCGTGGATCCCGCATTCGCCGAGAACTACGAGAGGAACAACTCGTCCTACATGAACTACGGTCCGATCATCACCAAGTACACCGGAGGCGGAGGCAAGTACTCCACCAACGATGCGTCCGCGGAGACCATGGGATACATCAGGTCCATCCTCGACGAGGCCGAGATCCCCTGGCAGATCGGCGAGCTCGGCAAGATCGACAACGGAGGCGGAGGAACCATCGCTTCGGAGATCTCCCTGCACAACCTCGATACCGTCGACGTGGGAGTGTCCGTGCTGTCCATGCACGCCCCCCTGGAGATCACCGCGAAGGCTGATGTGTACCTGCTGTACAAGGCCGTCTTGGCGTTCTACAACTGCACCCGGCCCAAGGACTGAAACCAATGGGCGGGCGCATGCCCGCCTGCGAACCCTTTTTTATTAAGATACCAATCCAGCGTCGATGTCAGCGCAGATACCCGATAAGGTTGTCAAGGTCGGATTGGAAGATTGGTACTCGTCCCTCTCGGACATGGACCGCATAAAGATCTCCAGATACGTCGACAAGGCTGACGATTCCTCCGCATTCTCGCTGATCCTGTCGCTGGTCCGTCTGGCCATCGCCGACGAGAACTACAGGTTCGGCCTCACGCTCTGCGTGTCCACCAGCCAGATGCCTTTCGATGTGTATCAGAGGTTCCTCATCAACGAGGAGTTCATCGACGTGCTGATCGGGAGGGAGATGTACGACGACGCGAAGAACGTGTGCAACATCAACCTGCAGCTGTTCGACAAGGTAAAGGACAGGATCCTCGCCGACAACGGCGGCACCTATCCGTCAAGGCTGGCCTTCAGGAACAGGTACCTCGACATAATCGTCGGAGTGGAGGCGCAGTACGAGGAAGGCTACAGGATGCTTGACAAGTACCACGAGATGGGCCTTCTGAACGATGAGGACCTGGAATACAGGAGGAACAGCCTGAAGGTCCACAGATTGCAGAGGACCTTCGACGGCGTATACACCTACAGGCCCAAGGGCGAGTGATCAGAGATAGGATCTCCATCCCATGCAAGGGATGACGTCCACGCCGGGTTCCTCGTAGGGATGGTATTCGTCAATGACCTGGAGCACCCTCTTCAGGTTCTCCTCCTTCACGATGAACTCCAGCTTCTTCTCCTTCACTCTCGAGATCACGCCTTCCTCGCCGATCGTCGGATGGGAACCGTACATTGGGATCCATGTGCCAGTGACGTCTGTCACGGTGAACACCCTCTCGTAACCGGGGTACGGTTGCTCGTTGACTTCCGATATCGCGTCCATGAGGAGTTCGGCCGAATCCTCGGGGACGGTCACGGTCACCTTATAGATTGCGTCAGACATTTTCCCGCCAGCTCGTGGTCCTGTTCGTATTTCGCCTGGAGCATCTTGGCCTGCTTCTTCAGCCAGTGCGTTGCCAGGTATTCGCCTATGAACGGAACGGGAGGACAGCAGTATATCGCTCCTCCTATAAGTCCCGCGATCTTCTTGGGCGTGCTTATCTTCATGGCCTTCTGCGCCAGAGGGTTGGGATCCTCTGGATCCAGCTTGCCCCTCATGGCCTGGATGATGTACCATTGTCCCTTGGTGACAACCTGGAGGCTCCACTGCACCTGGGTGAACTCCGGTGCGGGTACGCCGCATGCCACGGTCGTTCTGTTGAGGATCGCTTTCCTCAGGTCCTCCTCCCCCTGACCAGGGAATTCGGTCCAGTTATAATTCGATGTAATCGGGGAGTGTGCGTCGCTGCCGCTTATCTGCGCCCACCTTCCGGGGTTCTCCTCCCACACCTTCTGCGCGGTGGCGTTGGTCCAGGGATCTGGATGGCCGCCGTTGATGGTCTCTATGCCGTCGAGGTCCAGTTCGAACACCTTGTCCCTCAGGCATCTGACGTAGAAGCTGAACGGATGCGGTGCGATGGCGATCCCGCCCTGGGAGCGGATCTCGTCCATGGTCTCCTCCGCCGTCATCTCCGGTTTTATGAAATCGTTCAGCCACAGACCGATAATCTCTCCGTCGGCGGTCATGATCTCGTCGCCGACGACGACGTCGATATCGTCGAACCTCTTCCCATACTCGGCGGCCTTGAACGCTCCCTTGATCTCGCTGTGGTCGGTGATGCATACGACGCTCATGCCGTTCTTCCTTGCGTTGTCGACCTGCTGTTCCGGCGATGTGATGGATTCGGGGAACCTGAGCGGACCGTACCCAGTGGTGCCCGAGTAGAACGTATGGACATGGGTATCGGCCTTCGACATCATGCTATCACTCAACAGATTGCGGTATTTATTATTATCAGCGTTAATACGGAGGTTCTCCGTTCAGCTCCTTCTCGACTTCTTTTATCTCGGTCAGTATGTCCTCGAAGGAGGGGATCGGGCCGAAGATCATGTCCTTCATGTGTTCGTAATCCCTTTTGAGCGGATCCATCATGCCCTCTGTGGGCATCAGCCGGTACGACCCCTTCTTCATGGTATCATAGCCGTATCCGGCCCCGGGATAGAAACGGCGGTTGTAATCGAGATTGGATTCCAGCAATCCGTAGTCGAATTGTATCTTCCCCAGCCTGCGGTGGATCATGCACACGTCGTAGTAATGCCTGGAATACCTCTCTGGCACTTTGCCTCTCGATGCGGAGGAGTGCAGAATCTGAATCTTCTCGTAGTACGCCTGTTCAAGGGGGATGCAGCTGACCCTTGACGTGTCATCGATGGCTTTCATCTGCTGCGCGACATAGGATGAGACCTCACCAGCGGACGGGTTGCCCCATCTGCCCCTCGGTCCTATCTCCAGAAGGACCTCGTTCCTGACATACGCATTATCGAAAAGGGCAGGGTATCTGAACGTGACGTCCAGACCCTTCGCGATGATCTCGAAAGGACGTCCGATGACCTTCTGGACATCGTCTCTGAGCTTAGGTACGAATTCCTCTTCGATGAACCGCTTTGCATCGTTGATCAGTCTCTCGTTGGAGGCCTCCTGCTTCTTTCTGGATGCCTCTATCCCGGGTCCGTCCACACCGTACCCGAGCAGTCTCCAGTCCAGCAGAAGGTCTATGTCCTCGGAGAAACGGTCGATCACGCCGTAGCATTTGGATAGGCATGTGCCGCCTTTGAAGAGGATATGGTCCTTCCACGGGGAATCCGTGAACAGGCGGTTCAGCAGGAAAGTCACCCACATATCCTTCTCGATCATGGGGCTTGATATCCTGAGCTTCGATGCCGTATATGCGACTGCATCCTTCAGGTTCGCAGGGTCGTTGAGAAGTTTGATGGCGGAATTCATGCGAATGCCCTCCTTATGACATCCTCCACCCATGCGGATGGACGGCCCAGATTCTCCATCACGGTCCTCTTCTCTTCTTCCGATAAGGAATCGGAGAGCTTCTCGACGAAGATCTCGTCGCAGTTCTCCCTGCCCTGCGCACATACGGCCTGCACTATCATCGCCGCCAGTTCGTTGTTGGGGAAATTCTTGGGGGAACGGTGTCTGAATTCCACGCGGAACCCGTTTATGTCGTAGGTCTTGTACGGGCCGTCGGAGAGGTATATGTATTTGGCAGGGACCTGCGTCGACAGTCCCAGGAGATTCAGGCAATGATCACCTCCGGGAATGATGTGCCAGCCGTTCAGTCTTGCGATGGCACGTGCGGCTGCATCCGTATCGCAGGGGACATTTATGCCCAGCTCGCTGTTGTATTTGGGTTTGTAATATACGCCGTGATACACCCTCTCGATCTTCCCCAGGGAATGCGCATGGGAAAGCTGCGATTTGACGGAGTCGTAGGACGAATCGGTGTCGATATCGTCAGCGATGAACACCGTTCCGGATTCGATCACGTCAAGGAATTTCCTAACCGTCACAGGCATGTTTCGATATCGGTTGTTTACTTTATAAATATATTTATTGTAATGAATTTTACTTTCAAATATAAATATTGTAAACAATAAGTACATTGATGGATCGTCCAAAACACCTTATATCGGGGTCTCATTGAAACCATCTCTGGATTCAATGCTGTGATCGAGTCTTAGACTCTCTCCGTTCAGCGGTCTGGCCGCAGCGCTTGCAGGCCCAAGCGCAGGATATTCTTGGCTGCGTTCAGATCGCGGTCGATATCCAGACCGCAATGCGGACAAACGTGCCTGCGGACGCTCAGGTCCTTGGGCACCATCGTACCGCACTCAGAACACAGCTGCGACGTGTAAGCCGGGTCGACCCTCACCACCTTGCAGCCAGCCTCCGCCGCTTTGGAACAAAGCGCACCGACGGCCGTTGCCCAGCCCGCGTCGCGGTATGATTTCCTCATACCTTTTCCGAGGGACCTCTCCTGTATCTCCGATACGGGGATGTCCTCGATGACTATGATATTGTGTCTCTCCACGAGTTCGCTGATCATCATATCGCGTTCGTATTTCCGGATGTTGTTCAGACGGGTGAACCTGTGGAAGAGATGCTGTTTGTATTTCTCTCTCAACGGAGACCCCTTCTCGTGCTTGGACATCCGTCTCTGTATCTTCGCTATCTCCTTCTCCGCCTTGGCAAGACGGTGTCCGTTGTCATAGCGCTCGTTGTCCGAGGTGACTATCACCTCCGAAAGGCCCAGATCTATACCGGCAGGCGTCCTGTCGTCGAGGATGTATTCCGTGGACATCCCGTCGCACCTGTACGTCAGCAGCGCTTTCCACCTGTAGTGGGGGCCGTTGCCCGTACGTTTGACCGTGCACGTCTTCAGCGTCCCCGGCATCTTCCTCGATCCGCCCATCCTCATGACGCCGATCTTGGAAAGACTGATCCTGTCCTTCCCGATGCCGAACCCCTTCTGGGTGTACGTGAACGAGTCGTACCTGGTATGCGACCTGAACCTGGGGTACCCACCCTTCTCTTCCTTGGCTTTCGCACGTCTGAAGAATCCGTCGAACGCTCTTGAAAGACGATCCCTGACATCCTGCAATACCTGGGAATAAACCTGGTTCAGTTCCGGATGTTCCTTCTTGAACTCCGTGACCATCCTGCTTAGATCGAATCTGGAAGGATGCTTCTCCCCCTTATCATGGAGACCGATGCATACCTCGAGGAGATGGTTGTAAGTGAAACAGCAATGCTCCAGCGTTTGGATCATCGCCTTCTCCTGAGTCCTGTTGGGATACAGTCTCACCTCCATCGTACGTACCGTCTCTGACATCCCTCGTGCATCCTCGGTATCCTTTGGACGTGCTGATATTTAAATCTAACATTTTTTCAGAAGAATCAAAACAGACGATACGTTCACCCGAATGATTTCAATGAGATACTTATATCGGGTAACCGATAGACGTGCATGGAGTGGGTGCTGCTTGGGATCCCCGTAGGGATAATCTTCCTCTACTTCGGATCCGAGGCTCTTGTTGACGGAGGGAAGAACATGGCCCTCAGGCTCGGCATCACCCCGTTCGTCATCGGTCTCACGGTCCTCGCTTTCGGAACGTCGGCACCGGAGGCGATCACGTCAATAGTCAGCCGCAACGATCCCGGCATCATCATAGGGAACGTGGTCGGCAGCAACATCGTGAACATCGCCGTGTGCATAGGGTTGGCGGCGATCATCTTCCCCATAGCGTCCGTGTTCAAGGACAACAGGATCGAGTTCGTCACGATGATATTGGCATCGTTCGTCGTCCTCGTGATGGCGTTCGGAGGCATCGGAACGATTGAAGGCATCATACTCCTCCTGATGCTGGCACTGTTCATTTTCATAGTGTACAAGACCAAGGTCAACAGTCCCGAGGCGCAGGCCGAGGCCGCTGAGATGGGAGAGGCGGACATGCCGATGTGGAGGTGCATCCTGTATATCCTTGCAGGACTCGTTCTCCTCTACTTCGGGGCGGACATGTTCGTCGACGGATCCAAGGAGGTGGCGGAGATGATGGGTGTGTCCGAGTTAGTCATCGGACTGTTCCTCGTCGCCATAGGCACATCGCTTCCCGAACTGTGCGTGAGCATAATGGCTGCGTTCCGTCACGAGAACGATATCGCTGTGAGCAACATCATCGGGAGCAACATCTTCAACGCCTTCTTCGTTTTGGGTATAGGTGCCATAGTGGCGGACATCCCCGTCTACGATTCGCTTTTCACCCTGCACATACCCGTGATGATACTGCTCTCAGTGCTGATGACGCTGTTCATCTGGAAATGGGGGAAGGTCGACAGGATATCCGGTTCGATCCTCGTGGCGGTGTACGTGGCGTACGCCGTCATAATCCTGGCGATGCCCGACCTGGCGATCTGAATCAGGCGTAGTAGTACTCGCCCTTGCCCTTCTGCTCCCTGTCTAATCTGGAGTCGGGCTTGTTGATCCTGGGCCTGTGGGATTCGGCATCCCTACGGAATGTTATGTCCACCGCCTTCAGGAACCTGTTCATTCCTTCGCGCATGTCGAAGGGTCCCTGTCCGATACCGTGGTGTCCCGGCTCTCCGCCGAACACCATCATGGAGTCGGAGACCATATCGAGGAAGTACATGTCGTGGTCGACGATCATTCCGGATTTACCGGACTTCATCATCATCCTCTTGATGGTCTTGGCCGCGTTCATCCTCTGGTTGGAGTCGAGGTATGCGGAAGGCTCGTCGAGAAGATAGATGTCCGCCTCCTGGGCGAGGCATTGTGTTATGGCGACCCTCTGGAGCTCTCCTCCGGACAGGTTCTTGACCTTCTTGTCAAGGAGGTACTTGATGGCCAGGGGCTCCAGCACCTCGGTCTGGAAGAATCCGGACTCCATCATCTCGAACGACGACGTGTACAGGAGGTCCCTGACGGTGCCGTCGAACTCGGGGGAGATGTACTGCGGTTTGTACGCTACCTTCAGCTTGGTGTCGAGCTTTCCGGAGTCGGCCTCGATGACGCCGGCGAGGATCTTGACGAACGTGGTCTTTCCCGTGGCGTTGGGGCCGACGATACCGACGGTCTCACCGATCTTGACCGCACCGGGTTCTACATTGAGTTTGAATCCGCCGAAGTCCTTCTCCAGCGCGTCGAACTCCACCAGAGAGACGGTGTTGATGTCTGCTCTCGGGGGCGAATCGGTGAACTCCACCGGCCTGTCCCTGAACCTGATGTTCTCCTCGGGGAGGTATCCGTCGAGATACACATTGATGGCGGTCCTGACCTGACGGGCCATGGTGAACACTCCGTATGCTCCCTCGGAACCGTACACGACGTTGACGTTATCGGCGAGGAAATCGAGAAGTGCCAGATCGTGCTCGATGACAACAACTTCCTTCTCTACGCTCAGTTCCTTGATGAGTCTCGCGACCTTGACCCTCTGATAGATGTCCAGATATGATGACGGTTCGTCGAAGAAGTAGACGTCCGCATCCTTCATGAGCGTAGCCGCGACGGAGAGTCTCTGCAGCTCTCCTCCGGAGAGCTTGGAGATGTCCCTGTCGAGGACCTCGGTGAGATCGAGCTTCTCGGCGGCCTCCTCGGTGGTCATGCGCTCCTGCACCTTGTCCAGGAGATCCCTCACGACACCCTTCACGGCCTGGGGCAGCTTGTCCACGTACTGGGGTTTCATGGCGGTCTTCACTTTTCCGTCATACACCTGCTTGAGGTACTCGTGGACCTCGGTACCCGCATAGTGGGCGAGGACCTCCTCCTTGCTGGGAGGGTTCTCGTAGTTCCCGAGGTTGGGGACCTCGATGCCGCAGAGCATCTTGATGGCGGTGGTCTTTCCGATACCGTTCGGACCGAGGATACCCGTCACGACGCCCTTCTTGGGGACGGGGATCCTGTACAGGCGGAACATATTCTCGCCGTACTGGTGGACCATCTCCGATTTCAGTTCATCGGCCAGACCGATGATCTTGATGGCGCCGAACTGGCATTTGTTGACGCAGATGCCGCAGCCCTGACAGATGGTCTCGGAGATGACAGGCTTGCCCCTCTCTCCCTCTGTGATGCACTCCGTGACCCCTGTCCTCATGAGCGGACAGAACTTGATGCATTCCTTGTTGCATTTCCTGTTTTGGCACCTGTCGTGAAGTACCGCTGCGATCCTCATGCGTGCGCCTATATGCACGTGATTTATAAGGGTTAGGTTTTTGGAGCGGATCAGGACGATAGCATCTCTTGGACCTTGGATGCAACCTCGGGTCTCAAATCATCGGGGATGCTCATCATAGACAGCACCTTCTCGGCAGGCATCCCGGTTTCCTTTATGAATGAGACTGCACTGGAGACATAGGCATTGACTTCACCGATCTCAATGCCTTCGGACTTACCGATCTCAATGCCTTCGGCTCTTCCTTCCCTGAATCCGTGGTCGTATTTGTCCTGGAAGACGTCGCACATGAGTCATACCCTCTGTTGTCAAGACATCAGTTTTTTGTGTACTTCGGATATTACCTCGGGTCTCAGATCGTCGGGGACGTCCAATACGGACAGAACTTCATCGATCGACATCCCCTTCTTTTGGATTAACGAGACTGCATTAGCGATATAGGTTTCGATTCTACCCATGTCTTTACCGATTTCGATACCTCTGGCCTCTCCTCTGGCTTCTCCGATTTCGATACCTCTGGCCTCACCGACCCTCAAACCGTGGTCGAATTTGTCCTGGAAGACGTCGTTCATATCCTTCAGCCTCTCCAAATCTTCATCGTTGATTGAAATATTAAACCTCTCGCTTATAAGCTGTCTGCGCTGCACA
>JAEEGL015011149.1_pt1 | contig 12204 bp, 10 predicted proteins | sample 9134231 | NCBI WGS metagenome assembly JAEEGL01 (sample SAMN16246548, study PRJNA631951) | gut metagenome | biome: gut microbiome; feature: rumen; material: fiber-attached | host: Bos | place: Iran: Karaj | collected 2018-10
AACTCATCAGAGATGAGGTGGGAGGATGATGGCTTCCAGCTATAGCGCTTGACGGAGGGACGGGGTGTATCGTCGAAGTTTGGGTCTGCCCAGTCGAACCAGCCGCGGTTCTGCAGGTACTTCTGCCATTTCGTCCAGTAGGCAGAACACTCCATCGTAAGGTCACGATTGGTGGGTAGAGAACCGTTGGCGGCATCCTTCAGACCTTTGAGACCATGCAGCACGGAGATGCCGAACTGGTCCTGTTGCCAGGAGCCGATAGCCTCAGAAAGGTTGCTGATGCGCGAATTGGTCAGGAGCATCAAGTGAATGGCGGGCACTATCTCAAACTGCTGTGACAACGCTAGGAATTTCCGCATCATACAGGCGTGGTCGTATAACTGCATCACAGGGCTGAGCCTCGTGTCCTGCTCGCTGTTGTTCACCGTGCCGTCAGCCATCACCCTGCGAAAGCATTTAGGCGCATCGCCCTGAATGGGACTCTGCAGTCCTTTATCAGCAAACTCCACTGTCCCGTCTTCCACCATCGCATAGTCCATGCATAAGAGTACTATTTCCGTCTTGGTGGCATAGAAAAACACGGTATACCCATCTATCTCCATGCCCGAAAAGCAGGAGAACACACCCTTGTCCTTTCCTATCTCGGAGAGGAATTCCAAGATGCTGTCGTTGCTCTGTTCAAAAAATCGCTCAATCATGATGACATACCATAGGGGTTACTATGTAGATCGTAAAGCATATAACGACCGAATATATATATAGCAGAAATGTCATATGGAGATCGGCTAGATGCAGATGAAAATCAATAATGCTACCCAATATGCCACCAATGATAATTGCAGGAAGTGGAACTAGAAGAACGAATAACAGTTCGAAAGGTAAAGTGGCACATCCGTCATGCTCTTTATGAATGTCTTCAGCTTCGACAAGAACGGCAAAACGCATGCCGATATATGAAACAAAAATGGCTGTGATAAAGTCTCCAATACCAGCTGGATGGCTATTGTAATAACCGCCAATATAGAGACATAACATCAGTATGGGTAATGAGACGACGCCAACAACATGACTGGAAAGGGGAATTCTCGAGAAATCGAAGAAGAAGTCATAGACCTTTTTCCGCCAGCTGCGCTTTGGCTTTTTTGTTGATGCAGGCTTCGGTGCAGGCTTGGGTGTGATAATAGGGGTTGGCGCAGGCTTTGGCTCTGGCTTGGGTGTTGGATTTGGCTTGATGACGGGTTTCGGTTCTAACTTTACGGGCAGTTTCAGCCATCGTCTCAAGTCAGACGTCAGCTTTTGCATCTGAACGGGTTGTTGCGAGTCGATGTTATTTCTTGAACCATAGTTCATCAAGAAGACATTATCAAGGGGTGTGTTGTCCAGTTTTACCAACACAACACGCTTTTTCTTTTGTTCTGCATAGTTGAGTTCTCTTACAGTCCAGTCATTATCAAAGTCTATGTTCTGGTGGGCTGCAGAATGCATAAACAGCACCACTTCCGATTGGTCAATAGCTTTACATATCTTGGTAACAAATTGTTCGCTGCTCTCTATGCCATCTAAGTCAACCCAGCATTTTATGCCAAGTTCTGCCTCGATTCTCTTCACAATGGAGAAGACTTTCTCCATGTCCTTCCGCTTGTAGCTGATAAAGATTCTTTCCATAATAGTAAAATAAAACCATTCTGCTAACTGCGATTCTTGTCTGCCAATCGGATGATATCTTGAACATGTTGATACCAAGGATAAAATTCTTCACTGATTATGGAGGTCTTATCAGTATTGGTTATGTAACCTATAATGGCAGCCAATTCGGTGCGTTGTATCATGTGAACAGATAAGGGAAGGATAATATTTAACTCATCTGAGGCAATTTGTAATGCCTCTTGTGGTTTTCCTTGACAGAGTAACAAAAGAGCTCGTACACAGTTGAATCGAATGCCATCGTAATAACTTTGGATGCTCTGCTCACACTCTTTTAATAGCTCTGACAGATCTTCCGTTTTGCCATTCTTTATCATGTAGAACAATTTACTGATGAGATGGTTGGCATAATAACGGTCACGCTTCGCAGGGTCAGCATAGATACTGTCTGCCCAACGCAGAGAAGCCATACATATGTCGTTATTGGGAGACAGTGAGAAATTCTCGTTTTCCAATTCTACATATCGTACCCCACGAATAAGTTGTTGAGATGAATATTCAAAGTCAACTCCCAAAATGTTTTCTTTCCATTTGTTGCTGTTGAAATCCTCAATAGCCTTATCAAGAACTTTTCTCGCTTCTTGATGGCGACATTGGAGAGTTAAGATACGCGAAAGGTTCAATTGCGTATGGATAATTTCGTCAAATGTGCCTCCTGATTCGATAGCTCCTTTCAAAGATTTTCGATAGTATTCTGCCGAGCGTTCAAGTTGTCCTAGCTTTCTATATGTCTGCCCCAAATCGTTCATGACCATTGCTTCAACAGCATGGTCATGATAAGGTTCTTCCAAAATGTTGACATGGCTATCGATCTCATTATATAATTCATTGACGTAGTAGTAGCGAATGGCAAATAGACGACGATCGTCATTCATACCAGAAGTCAGCGGAATTTTATATCCTAATCTATGTAAATAGATGTGCCTTCCTGAATTGAATATGTCAATATTAAAATAATTTAGGATAGTGAAGAATGCCTCACTGGCAAAAAGATTCTCTCTGATATCTTGTGGACATAGGGATAATTCATCTATCATTTTTTTGAGGAGTAAGTTAACTCCCAACACCTGAAGGCGTTTTCTCCAAAAGTCAATATCAGTGTAAAAAGCTTCAAACTCTTTATAACCCGCTTCAATCATATATTGAGGAAGATATCTGTAGAAATGATTGATCATTGGGATGTCCTGTTTCAAGGACAAGTCTTGCATGATATCCTGTCCCCACTTGATCATTTCTTCAAGACCATCTTGCCTGCTTAATGCATAATCTACGTTTTCCTTTTCATCCAAAAACCAGTCGAATAGTGATTTATGGAAAGGCGTCAGGCATTCGTCAACTTCTTTAAGAAGAGGACCAAAACACTTGAGAAGATTAGCAAACATCCTACGATTGGTACACCAGTCTCCACATACTTGATGCAGTCGGTTATAAATGCTCTCTTTTTGTAATGGCTCGTAAGCAGTAAGTATGAGATATAGCAAGGGAACAGCATGGTCGTCAAAAGTGAACTTGTTGTTGCTAAAATAGCGTCTTATATAACTATGATAATAGCCATTCAGACCTAACGGAAGTCCTTCTGCCGCAAAGTCGGGTTTTTCTTTAATTGTATCGCAAAGTAATTGTGCATAAAGGAAATTATTTCCGCTTTCAACGGTTACTTTTTGGATGGACGTTGAATAATTGCTTAGCATTCTTTCAACATAGCGCTGAATGTCTTGGGAGCTATTGGAAGAATGTGACTTGTCATCCAGATTGATAATCTCGGAATAGTCTTTAAGAAAGGATGTGACAGATGAATCATCCCGACTGGTGATAACGATTTTCAGCCATTTGGGTAATTGACCAATATAAATAGAGAGAATTTCAGCTAATGGGTTATAGTTGTCTTGGCTAGCTTCATCTAAAGCATCAATTAGAATCACAACCGTCTTTTGGGGATTGTCAATCTTTTGAAGCGGCTCCAAAATGAGATGCTTGAATAATGATGCTCCGTCAAATTCTGCTTTCTGCAAAATTTTGTCAACCTCCGCAATGTCCATATTATGATAGTAGGCCGGAATACGGGTGGAGAGATAGTAGGCTATTGATTTTACAGCATCTCTAAGGTCGCATGTTTTCATGGAAACACGCTGACAGAGATGCCAGGCACAAACATAATTTGCTAATTCGCTATAGCTCATCCAAATTGAGAAAGCCGTTTTTCCAGTGCCAGGACCTCCAAGTAGCAACAGTAACTGTTTGTCAGAAGTCTCTATCCATTTTTTGACTGATTGTAGCAGCCATTGACGCTCTTCGTAATTCTTAAGATGCTTGTCCAGTTCAAGTGTAAATGTAAAAGGCTCTAGTTTGTTCATCAGCGTTGCTTGCTTTCCATCTCCTGAAAGTTTTTTGCGTTCTCTGATGATTCTACTCAAATTATCCATTCGATTAACGAATTCTTGATTGTCTGAAGCTATGTTGATGTCAGAAAAGTCCAACCACTCAATATTCCCTAATAAAAGTGGAATTGGGGCATCAGCAAGTTTGATGGGTATAATTCGTACGTTGCTTCCTATGGCTTTAACAATCTCTTTAATACAGAAATTGTCACGAAGAGTATTGGCCGAGTAAGGAGTTATCACGTAGATAAAACAGGAGTCTGGGTTGTTTTCTATGAGGCTGTTTAAGTGCTTTTCAATCTCAACAACCCAGTCATCAGACACTTCAAGCTTATTATCCCACCAGATAGTAAAGTTGTCGTCGTTCTTACTGAGTTGCTCATATAACAACTTTGTGCGGTCGGCGTATTTGTCATGGCCGTAAGAAATAAAAATATAGATACGCATATTACCGTAAGTTTCTTGTACATTATCATCACTCATATGAAATCAATCATAATATTCCGACTCGTCTATACACGTGTGAGGAGTATTCAAGTAGTAGAAATGTATCGGTTGAGTGCATATGTCTTTCCCGTTGTTATTCTTTGCCCTAACAACAAAATCATGATGTGTTGACTTGTCACATCGCACTCGAATACGAACGCGTTCACAACCATGTGGCGCAATATTTGTTACATAGGGAAGGCGTTTTACGTAATTATCCTTTTGAACTGCTAACTGAATATCAAACTTGTCATCAATATCAACGTCGGCACCACCCAAACCAGGAAAAGTGATTAAAATCTGTGTCTTTATTTCTTTCTTAAAACTATGATTAGTAAAAGAAACCTGACCGTATAACCACGCATAGCCATAACCCGACTCTGTGTTGACCTCAAATGGATAAAACAACTCTTTTAATGTTTCATAGCTAAACTTATCGCTTTCAATTGTAGAGCATCTGTTGAAATCGTTTTCATTTTCTCCCTCTCGCATATCACATTTTCGTGGATAAACGCCAAGAGCTTCTTCTCTATACTCGATATAAGGCACAAGTTTACTTTCGTCAAGTCCCATACTTCTTATGTCCGATGCAAAATCAATCAACATGTAGTCAGTAAAATATGGGATTATTCTCTTCCTGTCATATTTTCCATTAAACTTTTCCCCAGCACGTAAGATACGATAATTCAATATCATACTCCCCCAATTACTCCAGCTTTCGTTTTGAACAGGCAAGCAATAAGATAATCCATCACATTTAAAAAAATACAAATATGGCAAATCATCAAGCCTGCTTTGACTTACTTCAACGTCTAGTTCGTCAATATTAAGAGATTCTTCTGTGTTATTTACGATGAACAACTCCACCACAGGGTAAGAGAACAGAGGACATGCCGAAGATTCATAATCATCTTTCGTCAAATCAAGACGATTCTTGCCAATATATCGATCAAAATAAATACTAGTAGGAGATACGAACAATTCTCCATCTTGTTCTTCTGTCTTATATTTTAACTCATCATTACTAAACACTTTCACACCAATAGGAACTAATTGCTCCTTGTCAGAAGAATCATCCTTGAGTTCATACTCTTTATTTGTATTGACATCCACAGAAGTATCTTCAGACTTTGGCGATTTCTGGCCACAATTCACACAAAAAGCTATACAGAATAATATAATTATCAGTTTGTTTTTCATATAACTATTTCTTAATGATATTATATCCATGATTTGGTTTACTATAACGTATATATAAGTAATTACTCAATAGTTCTTGGCCAAAAGAGCTAATCATTCGAAGTCTTACTCGAAAAGTACAACTATAGCCACAATGAAGGGCAAAATGCACTTCGTCATCTATCTCTCCTTTTGTAAGTGAGCGGCAAAAATCATCCAATTTAATCTTTTGACTTGGTTTCTCTCCAATATCATAAATATGAAGATTAGGCATAGTAACAGGATCTAAGGTTTGCTCTAAAAGCGGAATGGAATCCTTAGTTATTGTCTTAAAGCTAAAACTATTGCCATTTGGTAGTGACAGTTCTCCTCGTATATGTTTTTCCTCATAAGAGGGAGATAGCGATACGGCAGTTATATTATTATTCAATTGCAACTCTTGCGTGTACTTATAATTAACAAAGGATTCTTCCGGATAAATATGGCTGTATCGTAATACGCCTTTATTTATCAAGTTCGCTCCTTCATTGACAATCTGAAGAGTATTTCTACTCATGTTAAAGAAAAATGCCGGCTGATCATCATATCTCCAATCCTCAATTTCCATAACTGCTTCAGTAAGGACGAGCGTATTGGGGCTCTTGCTTTGTAATTGAAGTTGAATAACGGGATCATGATACGGAATCATCAAGTTATCTAAATTCTCATAATCACTAACACTAACAAAGTTACCTGATGCATATGATATATATAAAGATTTAGGATAAATGTACATATCAGAATTCTCACTTATAGAATCCCCATAGGAGAAAATCTTAAGGTAATTCTCTTTCAGTCCTGTACCATGGGCAAGTTTTAGTTTATCATAGCGCATCAAATGGATAGTGGCACTATAGGGTTTAACTGTCATTATAGTACCTTCTGGTTCTTTTTCCTGTGACAAGTACTTCCCAATTCCATAAGATATAACTGCCAAAAACAGTACAGAAATGAATATACCTAATATAAATGCCGTTTTACCAAGCAACCATGAGGGCCGAGCCTTTAATGCTCTCTTCATGTCGGCTATACTTTGATCATAATGTTTATTCTTGTTGTATAGAAAAACAATATCAATATCTTTGATTGAAGAAATGCTTTTTGGCAAATCAGATGGGAATTCACGAAAATCTTCAGAAGCTACGAGAACAATATTTTTACCTTTATTCAACGCATATTCTATCTCCGTGCGTACCCAATCATCATCATTGCTGCAACGATTAAGTGCTCCTTTTGATAAAACAAGGATAAAGTCCGTTGCTTGATCAATGGCTTCAAAAATCTGTGTATTGAATTTACCATTGCGCATGGAGTCATAATCAAAAAAGGTTATATAACCAGACATAGAAAGGCGTTCGTAAATATTACGTGCCAAATCACGACCGCCTTCACGACGATAGCTCACGAATACCTGTACACCTTGTGTTTTCTTCTTGATCGCAAACAAGTTCATAGTTATTCCTTTATCATGACTGCGTTGTTAAATTCCGCCACAAAGTTACAAATAATTTTGGAAAGAAGCAAATATCAGGAAAAAATATAGCTATTTAGTATAGGTAAATAATTGTTTCCATAATCAAAACCTCTTGCCATATTAATTATCTCTGATAACACGCTGCAAAGTGGATTAGCAGATTGCGTGCCACACTCTGACCTTCAGGTCCGAGAACCGTCCCTTGATCCTTTATAAAACTTAGTATCGGCCTTTGTTCTGATCCCAAACGATATATGCTGACCATACAATAGAAATCCAGTAATACCACTTAATGTCGTTTCCTGCTTTAAAAGGCATGGAGAACCACCCGAAAACGAAAAAATTGTCTAACAAATGGAAATAATAAAAGCAAGTAAAAAACACAAGCCATCCTCCAAAAACGACAAAAGAAATGTTCCTGTTAAGATTCTTAAGGAAAATGTTATAAAAAACCACGTGAAAACCTGCGAGAATGAAAGAATAAAAACCCATGCCTAACAACCATGAAAAAGCAGGTCTGAAAAAGGTGATTCCGAACCAGGAATCAATTGTACCGCCAATAAACCTTGCTATTATCTCATTGATAAAACCTCCCGGGTCAAAGGGATTTGGAACTGGGATTCCTTGCCAATAGTTTTCCCATCCGATAGTAAAATTGATAAGTATTAGAATAAAAGGCATGAGGATCATAAGAAAGCTGCCTTTCACTGTTTCTGCCAATGCTTTTATACCGGCACCGATAAGAATAAGCAATAAAATGGGTCCAATAATATCCATATAATGATGCTTGAGTCAAATTCTCTGCAAAGATAACAATTATCCACAAACTTTTCAGTTCTTCCTCCCACTTCCATCTTCCTTCACTTCTCAGGAAATAATCCGTAAAGATCTCTCAGCTTCACCCCTTGCAGGGTATACACCTCGCTGCTGTGAAGGATGCAAGTCTTGCCACCCAAGAGCACCTTACGGCTGTGGAGTGATGACAGCCCGTATGTTTGCTTTCCGGCAGCTGTGCGCACAGGAGCTATCGCAGTGCTGGCGGGGCGCTCGTACTTGAAAATGGGGGTGTTGTTCTTGCTGTCGCTGGTGGTGTAGAACGTCAAAGCGTCCACCCATGCCAGCGACTCGCCCTGCTCCTCCTTTTCGTAGGCGGCCACCTGTACGGGACGGCGACAGGCTGTCTCAGCGAGGCTCTCAGAACCCTGACGTTCCCAGAGCAGAACGTATTTCTTGTTTTTAATAGCCATCCACCTGCCATCGGGCGTGATGTCGCCGGCGGTGACATAGTCGAACTTGCCGGTCGTGCCTAACTGGCAGACCTCCGTCAGACGCTGCACGCCAGTGCCATAGTCTGTGTGGAAGGGCAGCCGGTAGAGTGTACACGGGGCGTCTTTCACCTTGTCGACGATATAGAACGTCTGCTCCACATTGTCGTACATCAGCGTCTCGGTGTTGTGAGCCTTGTTGTCAGGGTAGCCGAATCGGATACAGCTGGCACTGATGGTTTGCGTACCTTCGGTTACGGGAGGTTCCTCAAAATAATAGATGTAGTACTCGTCGTTGAAAGCGAGGTCGTTATCGCCAAAGGCACCGATGAAAATGTAGTTCTTGCCGTCGTACACACCCGTGGCGATATCCTCCCAGTCGTCCCTGTTGGAACTGCCAGTATCCACCATGACGGTCATGGCCAGGGTGCCGTCGGGCTTCACGGCAACGATTTTCCGGTCGTCGCCCAAATTCTCGTCGTTGTGTGCCCAAAGGTAGCCCGCCGTGGTGCACGAGGCCGCCAATCCGCTCACTTCCTTCATCACGCTCTTGTAGGACGTGCCGCACTGGCTGCGGGTGAAGTCCGTGTTCATCTCGAGGGTCGTACCGTCATAATTGATGCCACTTTCCACCCAGATGCTCATGGCTGTCATCAGCCCGAGAATGGTTAAACAGATTTTTGCTTTCATACATCACCTCATATTCCGTTTAAACCAAATCTTAAATACAGGATCTTCCAGATAGACAGTGTCCTTGTCGAAATCAATCATTTCTTTGTCTTGCAGCGCTGATTTGATGCGTGAGATGTTCGACTTGCTACCAAGGTCGTAAGTTTCAAGAATGGCTTTGCTGCCAAAGTCTGAACTGACGCCATTACATAACGCACGAATAAAATTCAACTGATAACCGGTCAACCCCTTCAATTGCTCCTCAAAGAGGGCTGAGCACTGAGCAAGCAAAGCATCTACGCCACGACTGAAATCTTCTTCAGAAGTCGTTTGCTCTGTCTCTGCCAAAACATTCCAGGCCAATTGCTGTACATACGATGAATTGCCCTCTACCGTCTCGCATATCCTTTTTGCCAGTTCCTCAGAGATGCGCTTTCCCTGACGCTCGAATCTGGAACAGATAAAAGGCACCCAGTCTGCTGTAGATATCTTGTCTAAAAACATCATCTCGCCAAACTGATAGAAAGGCATCCTGCGATTCAGGAAAAGTTTGGTCATCAGGTGTTTCTTACTACCGAAAAGGCAATACGACACGTTGCGCTGATGTTGCCAGATTCCACGCAGACGTTTCTGAATGGTCAGTGTGTCTGTCATCTCGCCAATTTGTTGGAATTCGTCGATACACACCACGACATGCACCCCCTGGGCCTGTCCTATCATCTCTGGCAATTGTAGGATTTCCTCTGGCTGATAGTTCTGGGGCGTAATACCCAACGAAAGCGAGAATTCAGACATCGGCTCTGGCGAAAAAGCAATCTTAGGTGTCAGTCTGATCAGGAATTTCTTAACATTCTCTATCACCTGTTCTGTCTTAGTAGCAGTCTGCTTCAACAGTTCGGAAGCAAAACGGTTATAGAAATCATACTCGCTACGACAATCATAGATATCCATAAACACCATCTTGATTTTCGTGTCGGTCATCTCCTTCATGACTTTTCGCACTATAGAGCTCTTTCCGATTCGACGAGGTGATACCAAGATGACATTGATGCCATTCTCTAAGTCCATTTTCAGTCGTTTCGTCTCTTTGACCCTGTCAGTGAAATTTTCACCCTCAACAGACATACCATACACAAATGCCTTTTCCATATCAATTCCTGTTGTTTCGGGTGCAAATATAAACAAAAAAATTGAAGTGCACAAATTTGTGGACCACAATTTTGTGTACCAATGCGATTTTTCTTATTATATGCTCTTCTTCCATCAGCCATGATGCTTCGCATCGAGCTTACTCACGCTCGGCAGAAATGAAGTCTACTTCATTCTGCTCTCTCGCTCAATCGTAACCTTCAGCCTTCTTCCCCAACATATTTAGGGAGATATGAAGATTCAGAGCTGCACATACAAGCGCAGCCAAAGCAATCCATAGAACAACCAAATCCTTAATAACATTCTTCTTCATAGTCGTATCGTTTTTAGTTTATCCTTCAGCCCTCAAACTTCAGCCATCAGACATCATACTTCTTCCATCAGCCATCAGCCATCAGACATCATACTTCTTCCTCCCTCCCCGTCTTGGTGTCACTGAGAAAGCAAACTTTTGATATACGTTTCGATATCCGAAGAGCTAACGTCGTAAATGGGCTGAAGTTGGGTGAATTGTTCGTCCTTCTTGAATAATGCCCCATTCGACAGCATGGCCATGAGCCCCTTGCTCTTTAGCTTGTGACCAGAATGTTCCAATGCTTGAGGAATCAAAGCCTTGATGTCTGCGCCGTTCTTCAGTATGGAATAGATGTCATAGTAGTCACGGAACTTACTACGACGCATCATGGCTTCCATCTTCATAATACCAATGGACTCCACATCTGCCAGACGGATATTATTCATGTAGGGTATTTCCTGCATAGAGGGAATACGCTTGCGTGGAGCGGCATAAAACGAGACTTTCACACCGTCAACGATAAATAATGCCTGGTCGAATCCGGCCACCTGTACATCCTCAACGGTTCCAACGGTCTCAAGTTCTTTCTGAATCATAGGCCATCCGATATCGAGCGAATCGTCCTTACCCTCTTTCCACCGCATAAAGTCCAAGTCCTCGCTCTGACGCGTCTTCAGCTGTATAGAAAGGGCTGTTCCACCCACCAACACAAAGGGCTTGATGCATTCCAAACGGGAGATGGCTTCAATGATTTTACCTGTCTGCGGTGCCAGTGCTTGTGTTTTCATGCTGCCAATCTTTTATTGAGTTGACGCGTAGCCATGGCCTTTACATAGCTACGTGGACGCTTAGCATGGAAGTAGTACCAGGCAAAGAAATAATTCAGATTGTAGTAACGTTCGCCCTGAGCCACTACATTCTCTATCCAGGCACGTTTCATCTTCTTATAAGAGAAAATGCTGAAGAGCATATTGATTTCGTCGATGTCAAGATATAGCATCACCAACTCTATCAGCACGTCATCGGGCATGTCGTGGATAGAGCCATTGTCATAGCTCCACAAACAGTGTTCCTGCTTGAGTTTCTCTATGAGATATGGTTTGACTGACACTTTCATGCTGCAAAGATACGAATAAGTGAGCACATTTCCAAACTTTTCGCTATTTTTCTTCTTCCCTCTTCCTTCAGCCATCATCCATCATCCGTCATCCCTTAGCCCTCACTCAGTCCCACCCCTCATCATCATTATTTTCCATATACCGGCTCAGGCCGTTGTCCTCCAGGTATGTCAGGGACAATCCCTTGACATATTTTATTTGAAGAGCATGTTGAGGGAGTACTTCACACGGACGGGTTTACCATTATTCTTGCCTGGCTTCCACTTGGGCATGGCATTCGCCAGACGGATGGCCTCGGCATCCAGTTTCGGAGTTTTGGACCTTATGATTTTCGGATCGGATATAGAACCATCCTTCTCAACAATAAACTGCACGACACAGCGTCCTATTTCCCCATGAGGCTTGACATGCTCAGAAAACCACTTGACGTACGCCTCGACACCACCTG
>JAEEGL015481980.1_pt1 | contig 12204 bp, 10 predicted proteins | sample 9134231 | NCBI WGS metagenome assembly JAEEGL01 (sample SAMN16246548, study PRJNA631951) | gut metagenome | biome: gut microbiome; feature: rumen; material: fiber-attached | host: Bos | place: Iran: Karaj | collected 2018-10
AAGGCATGGAAAATTTTGTTAAAGCCGGCAAAGCTCTGGGATACGATTTTACTGATAAAGAAGCGAAAGAAGCCCTTGAAGACTATCTCAAACCACTCGGCACCTGGGGAATGATTAGAAAAATGGCCCACATCGGTCGCCTGAGCAAAAAAGTAGCCAAGCAAATGAAATGGTAAAATAAGCCCTCTTCCAGGGCCTATTTTTTGTTGATTTCTAATCTTAAAGAACACAAGAGTTCTTGTATACGATTACTCTGACAAGGTCCACGGAGAAGAAGTAGAACCATCACCGCCGGTAACTTTTACGCTGGATTTCAAAATAACTACTGGTTTAATAGCACCTCGTCCAGTGGCTGGATTTCGGACTCCCTCAGCTTCATCATATTGATACCAATCGGTGCTATCAAAGCCACCAATCATAAAACTACTACCCTTACCTGGATAAATAGTATATTGTGGCAAACTGTAAGAGAAGAAAAGTTGGTTTAGAAAACTATTGTCGCGAATGGAAACAATATTGTCTGCGAGAAATGCATTCGTAACTTGGTCATTGCCATAAGTAGTAGAGAATAGTTCTTCATAAACTGGGTTATCTAAAAAGCTGGTCAGCGAGTAGGTAGACGTAGTGTAATTGATGCTAAAGCAATTATTTATGGTCTCAGTAACCGAGCCGATGGTGCGGTTGACACCGTAATTTGTATTCATAGCCCGACATGCGCTATCATAAACAGCTCTATAATCTCCAGAAGCATCAACATCATTATCCATCTTGTTTTGGACAGCTTCGGCCATCTTTTCTAAGTTTATTTTACTTAAAAGATCTGAAAGCCTAAGCGATCGAGCATCTCTAGATAGGTCGTTTTGATAAATCTTCGCCATGTCATCTATAGTGGTAATAGCATTGTTGTAGCCAGTCTGTCCTTTAAACTCAAAGCGATCACCGTATTTGCTAACCATCACGCCATCAGTCACTAACGCTATCTCTCCGTCTTCAATACCGAGGACGCGCCAAACCTCTTTACCAGTGACTTCTATAATCTGAGCTTTGTCTATGCCAGATGCAGTAGTTTCAATGGTATAAGAATTGCCGCTTGGGGCCTTGTAATCCACAAAATCACCGATTTTCAACTGTGAATATGCAGATGAGATAGAAGAAGAGCTTCCGCCCGTAGTATCATCATTATTATTATTTATAACTACCACGGTAATTATAATAATGGCCGTCACAACGACAGCCCCAACTATCCACCAGATTTTTGATAGTTTTTTCATCTTGCTCCCTTCTATTAAAATACAATAATACATTATGAATTTATTGTAATCGTGGCTGGACCGGCAGGATTCGCACTGAAAGTCCGAATCCCCAACTAAAAAACACTTTTTAGAGGTGTTAGTCTATACTGGCTGGACCGGCAGGATTCGAACCTGCGAATGCTGGGACCAAAACCCAGTGCCTTACCGCTTGGCGACGGTCCAATACCAAACTAATATACCACATCAGTGTCAATCCGTCAAAGATTATTCCCCTTGTGCTTTTCTTAAAAGTGTGATATAATAAAGATATATGGCTAAAAAACGAAAATCCACACGAAAACGTCCTACAAAAGCAACAAAAGAAGCTCGCGTTGAGCATGAACTCCCTGGTGGTTTTTGGCGCCAAGTTATCGCCATTCTTATGATTGCTCTTGCCCTCTTTTTTGTCATCACCTGGTTCGGCCACGGTGGTAGCGCCCTTAATGCTATACATGAATTCATGATAAGCGGCATCGGCCTTGCTACCTATTCTATTCCAGCTCTTTTAATCTATCTTGCCGTCAAGAAACTTCGCAGTGATGACAATCGCGTTGCTGTCGTTGTTTACATTGCCTGTATTTTTATGGTTATTTGGGTTTCCGGCATCGCCGCCATTTGGAATCAAGGCGGCCACCTCGGCAAATGGCTAAATGATATTATGACCAAAGCTCTCGATCAGACCTTTGTTATTGCTATTTATATCGTCTTAGTGTTTATTACCATGGCTTTTATCCTTCAACTCTCGCCTGTCACTTTCTTCAAAGGAACTAAAAATTTAGTCAAAACGAACAAAAAAGCAGAACAAAAGGACTCTTCTAAACTTGGCCAAATCGAAATAAAAGTCAATTCCGGGCTCAGCGCTTCAGCTGAAGCTCCAGCTCCAAAAGAAAAATCCAAAGGTCTATTTTTACATAAAACACCTAAAATCAATGTACCTACTACAAAAGAGCCAGTCAAAGTTCCAGAAAAGCAAGAAGAAAAAGCTCTTACTGCAGTCAGTGATCCTGATTGGAAAATGCCTACCACTACACTTCTTAGTAAGAAGCAATCTCCGCAAGACGCCGGCAATGTAAAACAAAATGCCTTTATTATTCAAAAGACTTTTTCTGAATTCGGCATTGAAGTTGAAATGGAAGATGCCAACGTTGGTCCGCGTGTCACACAATATACACTCAAGGCTCCCGGCGGTATTAATCTCGGCAAAATTTCTGCCCGCGACAAGGAGCTCGCTTATAATCTCGGCGCTACCACCGTACGTATCGAAGCCCCAATTCCTGGTACTCAACTTATTGGCGTAGAAGTGCCAAACGTACGCGCCGCTTCTGTTTCACTTCGTGGCATCATTGAAAGTGAAGAATGGAAACAAAATCACGACCCATTAACCTTTGCTGTTGGTAAAGACATTTCTGGTAAACCTATTGTAGCTGACCTTGCCAGCATGCCACACCTCCTAATTGCTGGTACTACGGGTTCAGGTAAATCAGTCATGACTAATACTCTTATCATGTCACTTCTTTATCGTAACGCCCCATCTGACATGCGCCTTATTATCGTTGATCCAAAGCAAGTCGAAATGGTTGCCTATAATGACATCCCACATCTCTTATCACCTGTCATTACAGACACATCTAAAGCGCTTTCCGCCATGAAATGGGCTGTTGGCGAAATGGATCGTCGCTACTCTCAAATGGCTGAAGAAAAAGTTAAGAAAATCACTGAATATAACAAAAAGATGGAGCAAAAACAAAAAGATGGTATTAAAGAAGGCGATACTAATACGGAAAAAATGCCATACATTGTTATCATCATCGATGAAATGTCCGACCTCATGATGCAGGCAGGAAAAGAGCTCGAGCCATTAATCGTTCGTATTGCCCAGCTTGGTCGTGCTGCTGGTATGCACCTCGTGCTTGCTACACAGAAGCCAATTGTTAAAGTAATTACCGGTCTCATCAAAGGCAACATTCCTTCTCGTATTGCTTTCCGCGTCACCAACTCCATGGAATCACGCATTATTCTCGACATTTCCGGTGCTGAAAAGCTTTTAGGCCAGGGCGATATGCTCCTTTCTACTGAAAAGACCTTAAACGGTCCAGAGCGTATCCAGGGTGCCTGGTCACCAGATGAAGACATCGAAAAAGTCACCGATTATCTTCGCTCTCAGCGACCATCTAACTATAACGCTGAGGTTATTGCTCAAGCCGTTGCCCTTAAGGGCATGGGCCCAGCCGACGGTGGTGCAATTGGCGATTTAGGCCGTCGTTTCGATCCAAACGACCCAATCGTCAGAAAGGCCGTCGAAATCTCTCTAAACAAAGGTAAATTCTCTACCGCGATGCTTCAAACTTACCTCGGTAAAGGTCACGGATTTGTCTCCGGTCTTGCTATTTGGTTCGAAGAAATCGGCGTCATCGGCCCTCAAAACGGCAACAAACCACGTGATCTTCTCATTACTTCCATGGAAGAATTTGACAACCTTGCTAATATTGGCGGCGCGTAATATAATAGAAAAATAATATCAAGAAGGAGTGAGGGACCGGCCCGTTGACCTCCTGCCAACCTACAAATGCAAGGTGGTAATTCCGACCAAGAAAGGAAAGATATGTCTTCTACGACTGTTGAGCCGAGTGCTCAAATCAATCAATATCACTTTTATCGCACAGCTGAATCTGTTTCACCAAAGCACCCAGATAAGCTCTGTGACCAGATTAGCGATGCTATTTTGGATGCCTATTTGGCTCAAGACCCTTATTCACGTGTTGCTGCCGAAACTTGTGGTGGACACGGCGTTGTTTTTGTTACTGGCGAAATTACATCTAAAGGCGACGTAGACATCGAAAAAATTGTCAAACGCATCGCTGGTGATGATGTAGAAGTTCACACTAAAATCGTCAAACAATCTCCAGAAATTGCGAATGGTGTCGACACTGGTGGTGCCGGTGACCAGGGAATTATGATTGGCTATGCCACTGCTGAAACCAAAGAACTCCTGCCGAGAGAAGTTGTTCTTTCACGTAATCTCAATAAATTTATCTATGATAAATACCCTTACGATGGCAAAACTCAAATTACCATCGCCCCAGATGGTTCTATCGACTCCATCGTTGCCAGCTTCCAAAACGTTTCAAGCGAAGAATTAAAAGTGATGGTCGAAAAGTTCATTAAAGACAACAACCTAAAGGGCAAATTAGAGCTTCACATGAATCCAGCTGGCGATTGGCAACAAGGCGGTTTTGATGCCGATACTGGTCTTACTGGCCGAAAACTTATCGTTGATAATTATGGCCCACGCATCGCTATTGGTGGCGGTTGTTACTCAGGTAAAGACGCTACCAAGGTTGATCGCTCTGCCGCCTACATGGCTCGCAAAATCGCAGTTGATTACTTAAAAAAGCGCCATGCTAAAGAAGTTCTTGTCCGTCTCGCCTATGCCATTGGCAAAGCTGAGCCACTCGAGCAAACTGTCATTATTGATGGCAAACCGGAAGAAATCAAAGGCTACGATTTAACTCCAAAGGGAATCATTAAATTTCTTAAATTAAGACGTCCAATTTACGAAGAGACTGCACGATACGGACACTACGGTCACGATTTCGATTGGGATAAATAATCACACATTAAAGCGGGTAGAGATACCCGCTTTAAAAAACACTTTTACATTCAAAATAGTTATGGTAAAATAAAAGTGCGGAACGGAAGGTCGCGTTAATATTTTAATAAAACGAATTAGGTTGTTTCATGCAACTATTTAACTCGCATATCAGTAATGATAGGAAGAATCGCATTGTTTTTTATTCCGCTGTTTCAGCGCTTTTTGTTTTGATGCTTCTTTCGATTTTTCCAATCGCTTCGCAACGTGAAGTCTCTGCCACTGCCACTGAAAGCACCATTGATCTTTCGGTTTCAGCCCAGCAAGTCTATATGTTTATTCGTACCTCGCCTACTGGTGTCTTTATGAAGTCAGATGATCTCGGCATTAACGTCAAAACTACTAATTACACTGGCTATACTCTCGGTGTTATTACAAAAGATGGCCAGGATAAACTAATCAACGAAGAACTCGACGACTGTAAAGAACAAATGGGCTATGGCACTGATCATGATAAATCTGAAAAATGTTATATCAGTACACTTAGTTCGGCAGTTGCTGAATCAGAGTATAAAGATAACACTGATTACAATAATACTTGGGGTTTTAAACCAAGTAAATTAAATAGTATAGCAAATACCGCGAATTTCTATCCCGCACCTGCTACTAAAACCGTTCTTGACGTCACCGACAAACCAAACTCAACCAACAACCAATATTCATTGGCCGTTGGCCTAAGGCTTGATAACACAATTCCAGATGGCTATTATACAAATGGTCTTATTATTAGTGCTGTTGCCAACGAAATCAACTATAGCATTAAATTTGAAGATAATACCGGCGATGAAACTGTCGATAACCTACCTGCTATCATTGCCAGCTCTACCGCCGCCACAAGGATTCAATTGCCTTCTACTATCCCTTCCCGCAAAGGCTACACCTTTGCTAAATGGTGTCTTGGCACAGTTTCCGAAAACGGCACCGTGTGTACAGGCGTTGACTACTTACCAAGTACTGAAGAAACTCCATCCTATTTTGGCATTGATCAAACCGCCGACAATACAAATATTAAATTATATGCGGTCTGGAACACAAATGAATACACATGCTACAAGAGATTTAGACTTCAAAATGCTGACGGTACATATCCTGAAACATATGAAGCCGATGGTAGCTCAAAAGTAACTACCGGCCAAAGCTGTACATATCAAAAAACCATTGATCATTATGAACCTCAAAACCGTACCGTAGGGAACATCAAGGAAAATATCACCATCTCCCTCGATATGCCAAGAAAAGAATACTGGATTGTTGTCGAACACAACGAGGAGTTCATCGAAAGCGTTACCGGCACAGGTTCCTATCTTTGGGGCGCAGAAGTGCCTATCACGGCTACAGTTAAAGAAGGTGGCAAATTCACCGGCTGGACACAAAGTAGCGGTGACACAATTACCTTTGCAGATGCCTCCGCCGCATCCACTACTTTGATTATGCCTGCATCAAACGCTACAATCTATGCCAATGGCTCAGAGAATTACTCAGGTTATTATTTCAGCAACTTTACGGCCGAAATGTGCCAAACTCTCGCCACGGAAGACGGGTACAGTATTCGCGACGACCGTGACAATCAAGACTATACCGTTCGTAGCATTATTGGTCAATGTTGGATGACAAAGAATCTTAACATTGCTGGCGGCACTACGTTAACACCGGAGTATACGAATATTTCAGCAAACTATACTTTACCGGAATCAAGCGAACAAGGATTTAGCGATGGTACCGTCGAGGAAAACGTAATCAATTCAGGTATCGACGTATGTAATTATTCTAAATGTTTAAGCTACTATTCATTTAAAGCCGCAGCAGCTGGCAATAATCCAAGCACCGGCAGCATCACTGAAGATATTTGTCCTAAAGGATGGAAAATTCCATCTCAAGCAGATTATGATGCTGTGAAATCGTCTTATGCAAATCTACAAACCAGCCCACTTAAAGCCACGTTTGCAAATTACTACAAGAATTCAGCCTACGTGACCGGCCAAGGAGGTTATGTTTGGACTTCAGACGTATCAGACGCCGATAAAGCCTATTACATCAATTTTAATGGCGGAGCATACCTTGTCAACGATGAACTTGGCAAGAACACAGGAATGCCAATCAGATGCGTTATGAAAACTGGTTCGAACGCTAATACTACCCTCGACCCAGATCCTACATATATGCAAGACGTTACTCCAAGTATAGTTAATAGAACTGCCGATTCTACCACCATCACGTTAATAGATCGTCGTGATGGCAAATCATACAATGTAGTCAAAACTAATGGCCGTCTTTGGATGACAGAAAATCTTAACCTTTCCGGCGGCACTACCCTTACTCCAAATCTATCGAATGTCTCGTCAAACTATACTTTGCCGTCATCTAATTACTATGCATTTAACGACAACGCTTCAGCTGCGGTCTATAATTCATATTCTTCCAACTGTACCAATTCTATATCCTGTTACAGTTATTATTCATATGTCGCAGCTACAGCTGGAAGCAACCCATCTTCTGGTAATGCTTCGCAAGATATTTGTCCTAAAGGATGGAAACTGCCAACCAAAAACGAATACAAGAGCTTACTAAATAACCAATATTCCGGCAGTACTCCGCCAATATCTGCACCATTTGCTGGCGTTTTTGCAGGGTATTTGAGCGGCTCATATGACGGTGGTGGTTCAACTGGCTTCTATTGGACTTCTACAGCCGAAGACGCAGACTATGCCGATGCTTTGGTATACAATTCAAATTCTGCCTACGTCAATTCAAACCTTAATTCCAAAAACAACGGTTACGCCGTCCGCTGCGTTTCTAAGAACTAATCTATCTTGTCATTTAGTCATCTCTGTGCTATAATACATGCATTATTAGCTCAGCAAACGAGCCAACTTGGGAGAACCAAAGAGCAGCGTTTGCTTTAACCAAAGGAGTAAACATGAAAGATTACGAACTTTCTATCCTGTTCCATCCGGATTTAGAAATGAATTTAGATCCGGTCCTCACTAAAGTTAAGAAACTTATTGAGGGAAACGGTGGCAAAATCGTCAAAGAAGAAGCCGACGGCAAAAAACGCCTCGCCTATTCTATCAATGGCCAAGATTTTGCAGTGTACTACTTCTACGACGTCCAGCTTCCTGCCGAAGCTCCGGCTAAAATTAGTAGCACTCTCAACATCACCGATGAGGTACTCCGCTACTTGTTAGTGAGAGTAGACGAACGCAAAGCCAAATTTGCTGCTCGTCGCAAAGAGAAAGGTGAAGAAACCGAATCAAACGTAACTGAACAAGGAGAATAGCATGCGCGGATTTTCAAAAGCAATTATCACCGGTAACATTACTCGCGACCCGGAGCTTAGAAATACTCCAAACGGCGCTACAGTATGTAGCTTCTCCGTTGCGGTCAACCGCGTTTATCGCGACACTAATGGCGAACAAAAAGAAGAAGTTTCCTTCATTGACTGTTCCGCCTGGGGCAAATTAGGTGAAATGATTGCCCAATATGCCAAAAAGGGAAGTGCAGTTTTAGCATCCGGTCGTCTTAGCCAACGTAGCTGGGAAGACAAAAACGGTGGTGGCAAGCGTTCCCGTACCGAAATTGTTGTTGAAGATTTTAACTTTATTGGTAATTCAGCTAATCGTGATGGTGGTGTATCGAGCAGCAGTCAACCTACCGATACAGATGCTTCCGCTTCTAACGATATCCCGGATGATATTCCTGAAGAGATCGATTTAAGTGAAGTTCCGTTTTAATAAACTAATAATTCGAGGAAGGATGAAAAGATATGAAAAAGTATAAAAATGATCCAAATCTTTATTTCGACTATCGTGACACCAAGACGCTCATGCGCTACATTGACGCCTATGGCCGTATCGAATCGATGAGTAAAACTGGCCTTTCCGCCAAGCAACAACGTCAACTCGCCGTTGCTATCAAGCGCGCACGCCATTTAGCACTTTTGCCATTTGTTACTAATAATTAGGAGTATATATGTACGGACCAACAGATCTAAAGAAAAATACCCTTATCACTTTAGACGGACAGCCGTATAAGGTGGTAGAATACTCACAAAAAGTAATGGGCCGCGGTGGTTCCATCGTTAACGTAAAAGTTAAAAATTTAATCACCGGCGCTCTTCTTCCAAAGACCTTCAAAGGTCAAGAGAAGATTGAACCGGCTGAAGTTACCACAAGAAAAGTACAATACTTATACCGTGATGATGAAAAGTTTTACTTCATGGATCCAGAGAGTTTTGAGCAGTATGAACTCATGGCTGATATGGTTGGCGACATGAAAGATTTTATGAAAGATGGTGATGAAATGGAAATCCAGTTCTATAATGGCACTCCAATCAATCTCCAACTTCCAAAGAATCTCTGGCTCGCAGTCACTTATACGGAAACTGCGGTTAAAGGCGATACCACAAGTTCCGTTATGAAAGATGCCACATTAGAAACCGGCGTAGTAATTAAAGTGCCGGCATTTATAAAAGAAGGCGACATCGTCTCGGTCGATACAGACACTTATGAATACCGAGGCCGTAAATAGAGGATATTTAAAAATTGAAGGCGCCGTACGCGCCTTCAATTTTGATTTTCATAATAAGACCGTTCTCGATATCGGTTCTTCTACTGGTGGTTTTACTGAATGCGCATTAAAACACGGTGCTTCAAAGGTTATCGCAGTAGAGAAAGGCTCTCACCAAATGAAAGCCCCTCTCCGCTTCGATTCCCGCATCGACCTCCACGAAAAAACCGACATTTTCGATTATAAATGTAACGCAGTAGATGTCATTGTAGCAGACGTCTCATTTATCAGTTTAAAACCAATATTACGCCATGCCAAAAACAACTTAGCCGATTCTCATACTGAATTTCTCGTCATGCTAAAACCACAGTTTGAAGCCTTTCCAAAGGAGCTAAGAAACGGCGTTGTAAAAAATGAAACCATTCGCCGAGACATTATCAAAGACTTTGAATTCTGGCTTAAACAAAATAGATTTATCATTATTAACAAACGTGACAATTCGCTCCATGGCAAAACCGGCAATATCGAGCGTTTTTATTATTTAAAACTTGCAAAATAAAAAGTTAATGCTTATAATATAAGGTATGAACTTAATTCATGGCGTGGGCGACTTTTTCTCCCTAGATATTGGGACTAATGCGATGCGTATAGTTCAACTTTCTGGCGCATCCCAGCATGGTTGGGCGCTTCAAAAATATTCCTATGTCCCTATCGATCCAAAATTAACCGTAGATGAATCAGAGCTTGGCCGCAAAAGACTCGGCGAGGCTGTTATGGGTGCTGTCAATCAGGCTGGTATTCGTACCAAAAATATCGCCGTCGGTCTTCCTGCCAGTAAAACTTTCACCTCCATTGTCGAAACCGATACTTTGCCAGAAAAAGAATTAAGAAAAACATTCAAATATGAACTCGATAAATATGTCCCAATGGCTATGAGTGATGCCAAAGCTGATTATATTATTATCGGCCAAAGCCCTAACGATCCCGCCAAAACCGAAGTTTTGGTTTCTTCTATTTCTAAAGAATATGCTGAAACCACAATGGAAATTATTGAAAATGCCGGCCTTAACGTAATTGCTATGGAACCGGAGCCTCTTGCTTTAGCTCGTGCTCTTACTATTCCTGGCGCAATCGATGCCACAATGATAGTCGATTTGGGTGAAAAATCTACTGATTTAGTAATTGTATTTCAAGGTCAGCCACGCCTTGTGCGTTCTATTCCTGGTGGCTTTGGCAATTTCGTTAAGACTTTAGCTGGCGCGCTCGATGTTCGCGAAGAACAAGCTCGTCAATTTATCCTCAAGTTTGGTCTCGCTGAAGACAAAGTCGAAGGCCAAGTCCTTAAAGTTCTTGGCCAACCGCTCGAAGCATACACTTCCGAACTTACTAAGTCTGTACGTTTCTTCCAGACCAAATACCTTAATGGTAAAGTTGGCGGTATCGTCTTATCCGGATATGCCAGTCAGGTTCCACTATTCCCAGAATATGTCGAAGCGCGCACTAATGTGCCAACTATGATTGGAAATCCATGGCAACTTGTTCGTACTACATCAGATCAACAACGTGCTTTAGCACCGGTTGCTAATGAATTCGCTGTCGCTATTGGATTAAGCGAAAGGAGCAACGACTAATGGCACGTGAGATTAATCTTGTTCCTGATGTAAAAGGCGAAATGATTAAAGCCTTAAAAATTCGTAATTATACCTTTTTTATCAGTATTGTTGTTGCTATAGCGTCAGTCGCAGTAATAGCTATCTTCTTTGTCATTTCTACCAGCCAACAAGCTGTAGTTAATGGTAAGAAAACAACTCTCGACAACCTTTCAGCTAAAATCGCCAACTATGAAGATTTAAGTAAGTACCTTACGGTCAAAGATCAGCTCGGTAATCTTTCGGCCATCGCAAGCAACAAAAAGCTTCTTTCACGTACTTTTGGTGTGCTTTCAGCACTTCTCCCAACCAATGGTGATACCATCACTATTTCAGAATTGAATATCAATCTTTCTTCTACTGAACCGACTATTTCATTTGATGCCCAGGCTAACGCTAATCAACCACCATATATCGATTACAACGTTCTTGATTCATTCAAAAAGAGTATGCAGTACATGCGCTATGACTATGGTAATTATGTAGATAAGAACGGCGAAGTTATCCCGGCATACTGCATTATCGAAACGGCTTCCAATGGTGCAACACTTTCTGATGTTGAGCGTGGCTATTATGCTTACTGGCTTATTAATGGCGATGGCTGTAACCCAGCCTATGACGATACAGAAACTGACGACTCTGGCATAAACAACAATAAAGCTGCTGGTTATGTTACCGAAGAATACGAAGGCCAAACCGTGGTTCGTATTTGGCGTACTCCGCAATTCGACGAATGGTATCGTTCCTCCAATATGGATTTGCAAGGCACTATTACCGGAATTCCACATTTTGAAAGTGAATGTACTACTTACTATGGTGCCACAGATGAAGCCACTAAAACTGTTAGCTGGGGTAGCAATAATGAAACTTGCCACCTCGTCCCGCAGGGAACCGAAGGTATTAAGATTTCCGATTCATCAAATGGTCGTGGCGCTGATGAACAATTAGTGCTTCGCTTCTCGGCAACCATCACATTATCGCCTAGTGTCTTTTCATTTAATAATAACCATGTCGTTTCGATTGGACCTACCGGCCGTTATAACGTTACTGATTCTTACGTACAAATTCAAAGCATGTTTGGTGCTGCCGCTACAGACTGTGCTGAGGG
>JAEEGL015646005.1_pt1 | contig 12204 bp, 11 predicted proteins | sample 9134231 | NCBI WGS metagenome assembly JAEEGL01 (sample SAMN16246548, study PRJNA631951) | gut metagenome | biome: gut microbiome; feature: rumen; material: fiber-attached | host: Bos | place: Iran: Karaj | collected 2018-10
CCCTTTGATCCATCAATGACCATGACGGCCGAATCGGCCGCCATGAGTGTTCGATAAGTATCCTCGGAGAAATCCTGATGTCCCGGTGTATCAAGGATGTTGATACAGAATCCGTCGTAGTCGAACTGCATGACGGACGACGTTACCGAAATACCTCTTTCTTTCTCGATCTCCATCCAGTCAGAAACTGCATGTCTGGCTGTTTTTTTCGCTTTTACGGAGCCTGCCAGATTAATGGCTCCGCCGTACAGCAGGAGTTTCTCGGTGCGTGTCGTCTTTGCTGCGTCCGGGTGTGAGATTATCGCAAAGGTTCTTCTCCTTTTGATCTCATCGACTGTGTTGTTCATTACTTAAAAACCTCTTACTGATTTATTACCCTCTTTGACCGGGCGAACCGCTCACCGTCCAATGATGTGGACTACGCGCTTCGCGTCGCATTCTTTCCTTCTTTCCGGTCAGTCTTCCTTGACGGGTTCCTCGGGAACATCTGAAGTACAATGAGGGCACTTCGTTGCTTTGATCGGAATCTCGCTCAGGCAGTAAGGGCACTTCTTTGTGGTGGGCTCGGGAGCCGGCTCACCCTTCTTCTTAACAAGGCCCTTGCTGATATCGTTCATCTTGTTCATTGCCTTGACAATGAGGAAGACAACGATCGCCATGATAAGGAAGTGGATCACGGCAGTAATAAAGTTGCCGTAATTAAGTGTCGAAAGTCCAAGCTCTTTGGCTTCGGCAAGCGTCGCGGGCTTCGGAAGATTACCGGGATTGCTCAAAACAACATACATGTTCGAGAAATCGGTATCACCGATGATAAGGCTCACAACAGGCATGAAAATGTCGTTAACGAGTGACGTTACGATGCTGTTGAATGCGGCGCCGATGATCATGCCGACTGCAAGATCGATCATGTTGCCGCGAGTGATGAATTTTTTGAATTCTTTGATCATAATCCGCGTCCTTTCTTAGTTTTCCCCCTTAAGAACTGCTGAGAGGTCGGTTTTCCCTAGAGTGATTATAAGCGTTAATGCTCTTTTTTTCAATAAGAAAAGAAGAGCCGCACCCGAGGTGCAGCCCTGTTCCCCAATCACGATCTAATTATATGAATCTGTTCGCTCCGTCCTTTCCCGATTTCTCCGGTCCGGTTCCGGCAGCGTTCACAAAATCAAGCTCTTTATCCGACAGTTCCCTTTCTAACGACAGCGTTTTTACCTCTCCCCCCGAAAAAAGCTTGTCGCGCAAAGCTTCCCTGAAATTGGTCTCCTTGGAGAAATCCGTTTTGCTGAAAATTTGTTCAAGATCAGTCATGTGCGACTCCTTTCCCGCATTTAAACCGACACATACCGGTACACGATCGTTTCGCTTCATCACGATGCTTATCAGACACATCATGTCAGCAATTCGCGTAATAATTTTTTGTCCGAAAGACCTTCAAGCTTCTTAAGAAGTCGCCTGAATCTCTCACAGACAGCTTTGGAGGATATTCCGAGTTTGTCGGCTATCTCAGGATTTTTTAAGTCCATAAAGTAACGCATACTGATGAGCTCGCGTTCCTCATCGGAAAGAAGCGCCAACAATCTGTGTGCTTCTTTGTTTATGTCATCTTTCTCAATGTTGTAGTCATCCTCAACAGGGAAATCTTTCATGTCGTCATCCGGCATGAGTACACTGCGCGTGCGTGCGCTCGAGCGATAATAATCAATCAACCTGTTTCTGGCGATCGTACAGATCCACGTTTTCTCCGATGCCTTGGTCGGATCGAATTTCTTAAAGTTTTCCATGGCCCGAAAGAAAACATCACTCACCAGGTCTTCCGTCTCAGTTCTGTTGAGAGTTCTTGCGTAAATAATGTTGTATACATACGAAAAGTACTCATTATATACCTGCTCGAACGTCACCGTTACTTCCTCCTACACCCAAAGATACGATCCACAATCTGTAAATCCACGCGAAACACGACAGATTGTCTCCCTCTTGTGATTATCGCATTTGATGGGTGATGTGTCAATTGTTTCCATGTCAAGTTAGCCAATTGTTTACTCTATCAGAAAAGAAGAAAAAGTTGAAAAACTCTTCTTTTCTGCTATTCTTATAATATATAAGACAAAGAGATGATGTAGCTGTTTACAGGTACGATCATCGGTTTTTTGTAGAAACTCTCATGGCACATTTTGGGACGCCACGGTTTGCGTGTTATATTACAGTCTTGAGGAGGCAACGACGTGGGAATATATCTGAATCCGGAAAATGAAAACTTCAGAAGAACCCTTGCGGCAGACATTTATGTCGATAAAACCGGTATGATTGCGGAGATAAACAAGTTTATCGATAAAGGAAACAACTATGTCTGCATTTCCCGTCCCCGCCGCTTTGGAAAGACCATAGCCGGAAACATGCTCTCTGCTTATTACTCAAAAGGGTGTGATTCAAGGGAGCTTTTCGCACCTTTTAAGATCGCAAAGGATCCCTGCTTTGAGGGACGACTCAATAAGCTTAATGTCATAAAGATCGACATGAACAGCGAGTATCAGAATACAGTTGATAAGAACAGACTGATAAAGCGGATCACCAGAGAGATCAAGGCAGAGATGATAAAGGAGTTCCCCGGTTCGGGAATTCTTGAAGATGATTCACTCGGGCAGAGTATTTTGCGTGTGTATTCCGCTATCGGCGAAACGTTCATAATCATCATGGATGAGTACGATGTCCTTGTCAGAGAAAACGTTCCGGAAAGCTTGTTTGCAGAGTACCTGTCTTTTCTCAACGGACTCTTTAAAAGCGACACCTTAAGGCCGGCTATATCTCTTGCTTACCTTACGGGTATTTTCCCTATTGTGCGTGACAAGATACAGTCGAAACTCAATAATTTTTATGAATACACAATTCTGGATGCGGAAGAACTTGCTGAATATATCGGTTTTACCGGAGATGAGGTAAAAGAGCTCTGCGAAAAGCGCGGAGTTAATTATGATGAATGTCAGATGTGGTATGACGGATACAAGCAACACGGCTTTGAGATATATAATCCCGAATCGGTTGTAAAATGCGTAAACAAGAATGAATTCGGCAACTTTTGGGGAAAGACATCGCGCTTTGATGTCATTTCCGATCGACTTGATGAGAACTATGAAGGAACAAAGGAAGATGTTATCAAGATGATCAGTGGAGAAGACATAACGGTCGATCCCGATCTGTTTATGAATACGGTGACCGGTTTCAAAACTAAAGATGAGGTATTTACGTACCTTATTCATCTCGGATATCTGGCTTACGACCGGAAAACCGGGACATGCCGAATACCGAACAAAGAGATCCGCAACGAATGGCTCAGGGCGATAAAGGTTGCGAAGGACTATGGCGTAACAAACAGGATCATCATGGATTCAAGGGAGCTTCTTACAGCTACAATAGACGGTGATGAAGAAATGGTTGCACGCGCACTTGACCTCAGCCATATAAACGTTACGAGCAACCGCAACTACAACAATGAGGACGCTTTGCAGAGCGCTATCTACCTGGCATATATCTACGCACTCAACGAATACACTGTCATCAAGGAAATGACGACCGGCAAGGGCTTTGCAGATGTTGTGTTTATTCCTTTCAAAGAGAACCGTCCCGCGATGATCATTGAACTCAAGCGCAACTCATGTACTGAAAGCGCCATAGACCAGATAAAAGAAAAGAAGTACTTCTCATCGCTCGAACACTACAAGGGAAATCTTCTGTTTGTGGGTATCAACTATGACGAAAAGGAAAAGACACACACGTGTAAGATAGAAAAGTTTGATATAGGGTGATTATGAAGAAAGGGCAATCTCTAGAAACAAACCCTTGATTTTCTGCTTGATTTGCCTTACGATGCTCTTATAAAACATCATATATATTGGGCTGGTCTTTAGACCCAGGTCCATCATGGGCGGGGAAGTTCCCCGCCTTTTTACGATTGAATTAGTGGAGTCCTTCCTATTAGCAGTTGAAGCACCATTTTACAGCAATTCAATCTCGTCCCGAAATATGCTAATTTCTTGTTCACGATTTGTATTGTGATAATATAGAATAAGATGCACCATAAAACGTTTGATTCAATATGTAAATCTTGTATGATGGGTATACGCAAAGTCCCTTCATTCCTCCGGCGAAGGTGCCGTATATATAAATATAGTCACATGGGACGAGTAGGGCAAATCCCCCCCGGCTAGGCCGGGGGTCTTTCATATGGCTTAAATAGTCGGGAAAAGGATTCCAAACGTTCCTTTTGATGCCATATAGGCGATCTCGAGCTTATATGGAGTCATCGGTGTTCGTGAGCTTTCCAGCTCAGATCGATAGAAGGCTCGTCTAGCAATCATCTCTTCCTTGCCAAAACCAATTAAGTGCACATAGTACTTCCTCGGTTCAGGCATATTGTTTGAGTCTATAAATTGCTCGGGCCAAATTTTCTCAACCGGTAGATCACTAAATTCGCTGAATATAGCGGTAACCAGTTCTTCGAAATACTTTTCGTATTTCTTTCTCTCGTCTTCCACCTTTGCGGCAAGCTCTGTATAGCTCTTTTGCAGGGCGCTTTGGTTCATATCATGAAAACCGTAGTCCCTCATAAGCACCTGGCGAGCTGTTTCTAGCTCGATTTTTTGAGCTAGGCTAGCATTATGGAAGAAACTCCTATCTTGCCTAAGAATTCTGCACTTGTCCTCATCTTCAAGTAGTTTCTGATATCTATCAGCTACTGAGAGGACAGTACAAAACAACTGGTTAAAGTTCATATAATCACCCCCTTTCGTCTGCCGGGATGATTATATTATATCATATAGAAGTTTTGAGTGAAGTGCAGTAAAGTATCTGTTTACTACTTCACTGTTTTACTATTTCGACAGTTTTACTTTTCCCCTGTTTGATGTATACAAATTAGCCGGCGAACTCTCTATCTCTAATAAGTAACCACTTTCCACCAGCCTACCTATAACTTTACTTCTGAAAAATGTTGAAGGTGTAACGCCCACATAGGTTGCTAATTCTTTTACGGTATGCTTATCGTTATAGCAGTATGAAAGGATTTTCAGATCATTCTTCCCTTCCGGCGGTTCTTCTATGTAAACATTTGGTGCTTCAGTTGTTATATCTATTACTCCTTTTTCATACGTCAAATCCGGAAGGGTCAGTGTAAATGAATATGAGTCTGCAGTGATAAACGGTGCAAATGCATCTCCTGCCCCTTTATAATCTTCTTCTATATAATCAAACCCGGACCCTTTGTTCTCCATGTACTTACACATCTCAAGAATGTTGCATATAATCTCATTCCTTCTTCGAGGAATGATCGATGCTATATTTTTTTCTTTATATAAATTTCTTACTCCAAGAAGTGCTCCGGGTGACGTTATCTCAAGACGATCCGGAAAAATGTTTATTTCCACCTGCGTACCAAACATGTAATAGTTTCTGTGAGCAACGGCATTTACCACACCCTCCGTCACAGCACGCAAGGGATATGATACATACGGCACCGTCCGGGTTTCTGTTTTTTTGAAACCGTTGGCGGAATGCGTTGTTATAAAGATTATTGTCTTCTCTAAAACAGACAATAGATCTCCGGTGTATTCTTCCGACGCCATAACTATGGAACCGCCTTTTGTTAATTCGGGCCATACGGTTGCTACGACCTTCGTTCTTGATCCGTCATAATCATCCGCAAACAATTCCATCCCCTTGGTAACATGCTTATCATCTGTAATTGCACCTCTGGAAATCAATTCTTTAACAGATATTTTTGATTTTCTTTCTTCAGTGACCAGATGAAGCTTTTTATACTCTTTTTCGTCATATAGATTATCTGTTTTGGTTGTATCAAAAGGTACATTATCGCTCAGCAGAACAAGATCTTTTATCTGCTCCGGTGAGGCGATGTCCGTTCGTCCAAAATTTCTTACATAAATCCCCATAAGGCCGTCTGAATGTAAAGTAACCGGTAGATTCCGGCTCTTTTTTATGTCAACCTCAATGATATACCTTGTTTCCTTACCTATCGTCACATTGATTTCCTTTATGTCATACGGAATGTTCGGCTGAATATGATCCTTCACCTGACGATGTATCATTAATATGGTTTTATCGGCAGTTTTCTTATCCAGTGCAACTATTTTATGGGTGTTATCTTCAACACCAATCAAAAGTTTACCGCCTTCGGTATTAGCAAAAGCAACTATGGTTTTAAGCCACCCTATTTCAAGGCTCTTTCCATCATCACTCTTACCTTCCCTTATTATTCCCTTATATTCTATTGTTTTATCCTCTAATCCATACTCCGAAAACAGTTCTTCTATGCGCATTTCCTCTTCCTCCATAGCTGTCTGTATGTGAATTATAACAAAAAGCAGTGAAGTAGTAAACAAAAACTTCACAGCACTACACTCAAAACTTCACTGCACTTCACTCGAAACTTCACTGCACTTCACTTGAAACTTCACTGCTTCAATATGCTATTTCAGGGGAGACTCCGAGGGATGCATGTCAAATAAAGTACAAGTTCATCTCTTCCCTTAGAAATGAAGGGACTTGCGCATACCCATCATACAAGTATTATATACGGTTTAATAAAAGGGCAGAAAAGAAGAAAAAGTTGAAAAACTCTTCTTTTCTGCTATTCTTAATAGTATATAAGACAAAGAGATGATGCAACAGTTCACTGGTATGATCATCAGTTTATATAGAATCTGTCATGATACATTTTTTGTGGTGCTATGGTTTGCATGTTCTATTGCGGTCCTAAGGAGGTTATGACGTGGGAATATATCTGAATCCGGGAAATGAAAACTTCAGAAGAACCCTTGCGGCAGACATTTATGTCGATAAAACCGGTATGATTGCGGAGATGAACAAGTTTATCGATAAAGGAAACAACTATGTCTGCATTTCCCGTCCCCGCCGCTTTGGGAAGACAATCGCCGGAAACATGCTCTCTGCTTATTACTCCAAGGGATGTGATTCAAGAGAACTGTTTGCGCCTTTTAAGATTGCGAAGGATCCTTGCTTTGAAGAACGGCTCAATAAGCTTAATGTTATAAAGCTCGACATGAACAGCGAGTATCAGAATACAGTTGATAAGAACGGACTGATAAAGCGGATCACCAGAGAGATCAAGGCAGAGATGATAAAGGAATTCCCCGGTGCGGGAATTCTTGAGGATGATTCACTCGGGCAGAGTATTTTGCGTGTGTATTCCGCAACCGGTGAAACGTTCGTCATAATCATGGATGAGTACGATGTCCTTGTCAGAGAAAACGTGCCCGAGACACTCTTCGCGGAGTACCTTTCTTTCCTTAACGGACTTTTTAAGAGCGATACTCTGCGACCTGCGATTTCCCTTGCCTACCTTACCGGAATTCTTCCTGTTGTGCGTGACAAGGTACAGTCCAAACTCAATAATTTTAGGGAATATACAATACTTGATGCAAAGGAACTTGCAGAATATATAGGCTTTACCGGAAAGGAAGTAGAAAACCTGTGCAACAAGTACGGTATTGATTATGAAGAATGTCGCCGTTGGTATGACGGATACAGACAACATGGTTATGAGATTTACAATCCCGAATCTGTCGTGCAATGTATTGAAAACAAGGATTTCGGAAGCTTCTGGGGCATTACTTCCACTTACGAAGCAATCGCGGAAAGGATTCGCGCTAACTTTGAAGGTGTCAGGGAAGATGTTATCAGCATGATCGCCGGAGAAAACGTGGACGTAAACATTACCAGATATATGAATACGATGAACTCTTTCTTTACGAAGAGCGATATCTTTACATATCTGATCCACCTTGGTTATCTGGCATATAACCGTGAGGACAAGACCTGCCGTATCCCCAACAAAGAGGTCAGACAGGAATGGTTTAACGCCATCGAGACCGAGAGCGAGTATAAAGAAACAAATAAGATCATAAATGACTCAAAGAATCTCTTAAAGGATACTATAGCCGGTGATGAGGAGGCTGTCGCAAGCGCACTTGACCGCAGTCATATAAACGTTACGAGCAACCGTAGCTACAACAACGAGGACGCCCTCCAGAGTGCTATCTACTTGGCATATATCTACGCACTCAACGAGTACACGGTCATCAAGGAGATGACGACCGGCAAGGGGTTTGCGGATGTTGTGTTTATTCCTTTTAAGGAGAACCGCCCCGCGATGATCATTGAACTCAAGCGTAACTCGTGCACGGAAAGCGCCATTGATCAGATAAATGAAAAGAAGTACTTTACGTCACTTGAGCATTATAAGGGAAATCTCTTGTTTGTGGGTATTAACTACGACGAGAAGGAAAAGACTCACACGTGTAGGATTGAGAAGTTTGATAAGGAATAACAAATTCCATTACGCACAAAACCCAATCGGGGTGACATTTCTTGCCTGCTTAAGGTTTTCGGGCATTCTGAAATCCTCGTCGGTGAGAGTGCAATCCCCTTCTGTTACCTCATCGATATTCCCGTAAATCCTTGAAGCATAGGACAGAATCGCGTCCTCAACAAGATTTCTGCTGAAGCGTCCATTCCCGCTTTCCGGCTGTTCCTCATCCGTCATGGTCTGAAGTTGTTCCACACTATACACTCCCGCACGTCTGAGACAGTTATAAGAACGAATGCTTAATTCCAAATCTTCAATCGGTGTAAATGAGGGCTTGTTTTCCTCCCCGGTTTTTTCCTTGTTGACGTCTTCACCAAAAGGCCCGTCTTCCGGATTGACCTGCGAATTGTTCCCTGCTCTACCTTAATGGACCTGAGGAACGGGGGGTGGACCATCCCTGTATTACGCGTTATTCCAGCCACCCGATATAAGGGTCGGGATCGATATAAGTTCCGTTCGACACGACTCCGAAGTGAAGGTGGGGTCCGGTCGAAACACCGGTATTTCCGACAAGAGCGATCGTCTGACCTTGCTGAACATGGTCGCCGTCGGCAACCAGGAGCTTGGAAGCGTGACAGTAAACAGTCATGAATCCGTCACCGTGATCGATCCTGACGTAATTACCACCGGAAGCATTATACCCGGCAATAACGACATCTCCCGCAAGAACCGCGACGATCGGAGCGCCGTACTGTCCCCCGATATCCCAGCCCTTATGGTATGTCGAAGCCCCCGCTGTGGGCGCTTTTCTGTATCCGAACTTAGAGAAGGTGCTGTGATCTCCCGGAAGAGGCCAGATCATGCTGTACGGGTCGTACTCCTCTTTGAGGACGATGTTTGCGTATTCCTCCGAATAATCTTTAAGGGCAACTGCGGCGGCTGCGGCATCCTCGCGGCGCTTGCGGGCTTCTGCTTCCTTACGCAAGCGTTCCTCCTCTTCTTTGCGCTTTCGTTCTTCTTCCTCTACACGCTTTTGCTCATCTTCAATTATCTGCTCGATCTCAAGCTCTTCGGAAGCGATCTTGTCGATGTAATCGAAAAGAATCTCATCTGCGATCCCGAGTTCTTCCGTGACTCTCTCGATTTCTTGCCTTTTCAGTTCCATGAGATCCTCGAGAGTACCCTGTTCGGCAATTGCCTGGTCCTCCATCTGATGAAGCTCTTCCAGCGAAATCTCGAGCAACGCTTTCTGATCGGCTTCCTCCTGCTCGTATTCCTTAAATGTGTCATAGAGCGAATTGTCATATTTATGTATCTGCGAAAGGTACTCGACACGATTAAGAAGGTCCTCAATGCTCGACGATTCAAGCACAACATCAAGCATTGAGGGTTCACCGTTCTCATAAAGGTACCGTACCCTTGCCTTCATTGTTTCGTATTGCTTATCCTTCTTATCTGTTGCCCTTTGAAGAGCCTTCTTGGTCTTTTCAAGCTTTTTGTTTGTTTCCTCAATGTCCTGCTGTAATTCAAAAAGCTTCATCGAAATATCGTTGAGGGAGAGGTCGAGTTCCATGATGTAAGACTCGATGTCCGCTTTCTTTTCCTTAAATTCCGCAACTGTCGCCTCTGCTTCCTTGCGGGCATCCTCATATTCCTTTTTTCTTTCTTTGGCTTCCTGAAGCTTTTTCTCATACGCAGCTTTGGCATCCGAGGATTCATCTGCCGAGCTCCTTGAAAAGGGCACAAAACAGGTGCAGAAGAGCGCTGCCAGGATAATAACGGCAGTAATTCTTTGAATGATACTTCTCTGCTTCATAATGTTCCTTTCCTACAACCGTTTACTCTTTCACTGCTATCTTTTTGAGCTGTCTTTTAAGAGTCATATTGCTGCCTATAAGTCCGATCCCGAGACCTATTCCGGCAGTCACGGGGATAAGAATTTTCATAACCTCGTTTTTATCGAGGAACGAAACGAGCGTGAATACGGAAGAAAAATTTTCGGTGAGAAGTCCGGTCATGTTCTCATAGAAAAAGAAGAAGATGGCCGATGGAATTCCCGCGCCGAACAGACCGATGAGCATTCCTTCAACGATGAAAGGAATCTTGATGAAGATGTCCGTGGCTCCGATAAGCTTCATGATCGAAATTTCCTGTTTCCTGACCGAAACGCCGGTTGAGATCGTGATGCTGATGAGAAAGATCGCTACAAGCAGAAGAACAACTATGATCACTATCGAAACCGTTGCAAGAACGGTATTGATTCCCGTAAGTCCTTCCGATATATCGGTCGTGTCGTTGATCTTTCGGACTCCGTCAAGTCCCGATGCGTATTTTACAAGATCCTTCTGCATCTCGGGATCGTTAAGGTAGACCGTAAAAGAGGAAGAATCCTTAAGCGGGTTATCGCTTCCGAAAGTTTCGATCATCTCGGGCGAGAGGTTTTCCGCTTTGTATTTTTCCCAAGCCTCGTCACCTGACGTAAATGTGACTTCACTGACCTCTGCACGCACCCGCAGCTTGCTGCCGATGTCTTCGATCTCTTCGTCGCTGATGCCGTCATCAAAGAATATTGTCAAGCCCACATTGTTTTCCGCTTCTCTGACCATGTGGTTAAAGTTCGAAAGAACTATATAGAATACCCCGAAAAGGAACAGACACGCTGCCATGGTAGCTATGGAGGCCAGCGAGAACATCCTGTTCCTCGCGAGACCGGCGAAGCCCTGCCCGATCCCGTAAAAGAAAGTTGAGATCCTACGCATGTGAATACCCGCCTTTTTTGTCGCTCTTTAATACACCCTTGTTGAGGGTGATGACACGCTTTTGCATCATGTCAACAATTTCCTTGTTGTGAGTTACAACAACAACCGTCGTTCCGCGCCTGTTAACTTCTTCGAGGAGTCTCATGATCTCAAGTGAGTTCTTGGGATCGAGGTTTCCCGTAGGCTCGTCGGCAAGCAGCATAACAGGATTGTTGACGAGTGCTCTTGCAAGCGCGACACGCTGCTGCTCTCCTCCCGAAAGTTCGTCGGGAAAACTCTTGTATTTGTCGGCAAGCCCGACAATCGAGAGAATTCTCGGAACGTCGCGCGCTATCTGTTTCTTTGGTACCTGCGTGACACGCTGTGCGAATGCAACGTTATCATAAACATTTCTATCTTTAAGAAGTCGGAAATCCTGAAATACTACGCCAATACTCCTGCGCAGCTTGCAGACGCCGCGGGAACGCATCCTGCAGATATTTCTGCCGTTGACCATGATGAGACCCGATGTCGGGGTGATCTCTCTGAGAAGAAGCTTTATCAAAGTCGATTTACCCGAGCCGCTGCTCCCGACGATGAAGACGAACTCACCCTTCCTGATCTGAAGGTTCAGGTTCTTGACGGCATGAAGTCCGTCAACGTAGTCTTTGGTAACGTTTTCACACAGTATAACGGGCGGGTCGATCGTCTCGTTCTCTGCCCGGTAAAGATCAAATCTGTCCATATGAAATCCAACCTTTTCTTGCTTCGCTTAACTCGCGATTTTTTACGCAAATTGCTCACTACTAACATTATTGCAGAACGTACCGTTGTTCGCAATAATAATGTGAACAAAAAAGGATGGACCCTAGGGTCCATCCCTTTGTGATTATGATCTTTTATTAGTGAGTAATGATCTGCTCTGTCTCTTTGTCGAATACGTGGATCTTGGAAAGATCGAACGCAACCTTGATGTTATCGCCGGGTCTGGCTGTTGTACGAGGATTAACACGTGCTGTGATCTCGAACTGGTCAACATCGAGGTAAAGGAATACTTCTGCACCAAGGAGCTCGTAAACACGTACCATAACGTCGATCGTGCTGCCCTGTGAATTGCTGATGAACATTTCC
>JAEEGL015918821.1_pt1 | contig 12204 bp, 12 predicted proteins | sample 9134231 | NCBI WGS metagenome assembly JAEEGL01 (sample SAMN16246548, study PRJNA631951) | gut metagenome | biome: gut microbiome; feature: rumen; material: fiber-attached | host: Bos | place: Iran: Karaj | collected 2018-10
AGAATTTTTTCATAATAGCTTAGGTTTAATGGACAATAGTAACTGAATTACATCGTTTCAATTTCGAATGCAAAAGTAATACATTTTTGTGAATTATGCAAGAAAATATTCAGAAATTTATGCAGAATAAACGTGAATATAGTAACGCCAGGTTTTGTTCACAAATTCATCGTTCACAAATCACAATTACAAGCATATATGTGATTCTTGCTTTGAAAACAGAATAGCAAAATTTCAAAAGATGAGTTATTCAGAAATGTCTGATCCTTCCGGAATGGAGTAGGGCAGTAAAAATGTCAAAAACACACGGATACATACTTTGTAACTTATTGAATATCAGCATTTATGGAAATTACTTAAAGTAAAATAAAAGTACACTATAAGCTGATCCGTTATAAATGGCCTTTTAGCGTTTGTCTATGGTTTATAAAACACGTAAAGTACTCAAAATGAGATATTTACGGCTTGTATATAAAGTAAAATAATAATATATTAGGGCGTATCGGGGCGTATAGACTGCCAATAGAGGCTGTCTTCCGGTGAAATTGTTCCACGCCCTTATTTAGAATGTAGATATTCACAAATCTTTATTATTAATATTCACAAATCACAAAAATATTTTGCAAAAAAAGTTTGCATATATTTGTGTATTTCACATTTATTTTGTACCTTTGCAGCGTTTTTTAGCTGATAACTGAATACTGATTACTGACAACTGATTACTTATATTATGACTGAGAAAGAGCGTATAGAACAAGTCATTAAGTCGATGAACTTAACGGCGCGGCAGTTTGCTGCGGAGATTCGTGTGCAGCCCGGAACAATCAGTAATATGATGTCCGGGCGCAATAATCCCAGTTTAGACGTGATGAAACGTATTATGGAGCGCTATCCTACGCTGAATCCGGAATGGTTGATAGCCGGAAGAGGCGAGATGTGGCGTACTGTGCCCGGTCAAGAACCCGGTCTTTTTGATGCCCAAGCACCTGATCCGAAGGAGAAAGCGCCCCGTGCAGCACAAAAAGAAGAGCCGCAAATCATTGCAGCTCCTCAAAAAACGATCAAGAATATCGTTGTGTATTACACGGACGGTACCTACCAGGAGTTTACATCAACGCTATCTTAAGTACCTCGCTGATATCGTGCACGTAGTGCAGTTTCAGGCCTTTGAGGTAGATAGGCGCAATTTCCATGACATCCTTGCGGTTGTCCTCGCAGAGGACGATATCCGTGATACCTGCTCGCTTTGCCGCGAGCAGTTTTTCTTTGACGCCGCCAATAGGCAACACCTTGCCGCGGAGCGTCATCTCACCGGTCATGGCGATGCGCGGTTTGACAAGGCGATGCGTGAACGCACTCACAAGCGCAGTAGTCATCGTGATACCTGCACTCGGACCGTCCTTGGGGATTGCACCTTCCGGCACATGGATATGCACGGATGTCTTCTCAAATACTTCGGGCTTGATACCCAGCTCTTTGGCGTGCGCTTTTACGTAACCCAAGGCCAGCGTCGCCGATTCCTTCATCACGTCGCCTAAGTTACCCGTAAGGGTAAGGGTAGGAGCTTTGGCCGCAGAGAGGCTGGTCTCAATAAACAAGATCTCGCCGCCCACTTGCGTCCAAGCCAAACCGGTCACTACGCCGACATATTTATTCGTCTCCCATGAATCGCGAGAGAAACGGGCCTGTCCCAGATACGCGCGCAGATCTTCAAGCGTCACAGAGACGTTGTATTCCTCGCCGAGCGCCAGTTTGGTATCTATTTTGCGGCAGATCGTCGCGATCTGTCTCTCCAGGCTGCGCACACCCGACTCACGGGTATAATCGTCGATGATATGTCCGAGAATCTCCTTCGTGAACTTCAACTGACTCGCTTTGAGCCCGTGGTTTTTCAGTTCTTTCGGAATCAAGTGCCGTTTGGCGATCTCTTCTTTCTCTTCCTGCAGGTAACCGGTCATCTCAATCAGTTCCATTCGGTCGAGCAGCGGCCGCGGCACGGTGTCCAGACTGTTGGCGGTTGCAATGAAGAGCACATGACTCAAGTCATAATCGACATCGAGATAGTTGTCATGGAACGTGCTGTTCTGCTCCGGATCCAGCACTTCGAGCAGCGCCGAGGTCGGATCACCCTTGTAGTCCGCGCCTATCTTGTCGATCTCATCGAGCACAAACACCGGGTTCGATGTGCCGCATTTCTTGATGCCGTCGATGATTCGTCCGGGCAGGGCACCGATGTATGTCCTGCGGTGTCCGCGGATCTCCGCTTCGTCGTGCAGACCACCTAATGAGATACGCGCGTACTTGCGTCCGAGGGCTTCTGCGACACTCTTTCCGAGACTCGTCTTTCCGACTCCCGGAGGGCCGAAAAGGCAAAGGATAGGGGACTTAACCGGATTTTGTTCCTTCTCTTTCTTGCTGCGAAGACCGAGTTGACGTTGTACCGCCAAGTATTCGACCACGCGTTCCTTCACTTTATCCAAACCGAAGTGATCGCGGTTGAGCACTTCTTGCGCGTGCTTCATATCGTAGTTATCCTCCGAATAAATGCCCCACGGCAGTTCGAGCATCAACTCCAAATAACTGAGTTGGGTAGAGAAGTCCGGCGAGTGAGAAGGCATGTGCTCGAGGCGTTGCAGCTCTTTGTCAAAAGCCTCTTGAACGGCCTCGGACCAAAGTTTGCCTTGCGCCCGCTCGCGCAACTCTGCGATGGTCTGCGCACCGGTGTCACCAAGATCGCGCTTGATGGTCTCAATCTCCTGTTGCAGGAAATAGTCGCGTTGCTGCTTGTCCATGGCCTCGTGCGTACGGCGACGGATGTCGGCCTTGAGATTCATCATCTCGTCTTCTTTCTCCAGAAGCGTCAGCACAGCGGTTGCACGTTCTGTCAACGAATCGATCGCCAGCAGCTCCTCTTTCTGAGCGGTAGAGAAGAAATACACGGCGCAGACGTAGTTCACAAGGGTAGGGCCGTTGCCTATGCTGCGCAGCGTCACTTGGATATCTACCGGTGGATTCGGACCCTCGCGGTTGCTAAGGATCTTGAGCACTAAATCACGGATACTCTCGTGCGTGGCAGCAAACTGTTTGTCGCTTTTCTGCGGCATTTTCTCCTTCAGAATGAGTGGTCTGGCCATCCATATGCCGTCTTCATTCTCTTGGAAATCCACGGCTTGTACACGCGCCACGCCCTCTAAAATAGCCATCACATGGTCTTCGCCCAAATCGGGCACCGGAACGATCTGAACCACACGGCAAACCGTTCCTAACGGATACAGGTCATTGGCTGTCGGTTCTTTGACGGAGTCGTCTTTCTGCGTGAGCACGATGAGTGGCGTCTCGTTCCGACGCGCTTCTTTCACCATCTTCAGGCTCTTTGCCCGGCCCACAGCCACAGGCAACAACACTCCGGGGAAGAGTACAATATTCTTCACCGGCAACACCTGATACAGTTGATCTTCTAATATATCGCTTTCTTTCATATTCCTAATTTTCTCCAAATACTATTTTACATAATCGTGATTAGATTGCAAAATGGTATATATGTATTTATATTGCAATAACAATGATTTTTGTACAATAATTGTACCAAAGGTTTTATTCTGCCAAATTGTCATGATTTTAATTCTTGATAAATCATGGCGCGCATAAAATTGTCAAAACGATAATAATGTTTGTGTTTGCCAGACTTGTCATATGGAGCTTGTGGATCTGCCGGTCCTTTGAGTTGTTTGTTAAACCGGTTGAGAAATTCCTGTACGCATGTTTTTTCCTCGTCAGAGGCTTGATCCGGGAATTTATAGGCTCTGATAAGTTGAGTCGTTTGTTTGGCCGCTTCTCCAAAATGCTGCAAATGCGCGAGTTCAGCGCCTTTGGGAGCGTTGTGCTTATAATCCCGTTTGTGCATTTGGTAATACGCTTCCGGGTCACATTCTTTTGTAATGGTACCATCAGGCGCATGGAGATGTTTCTGGCGGAGGATCAGCTTATGGCTGCTGTCCAGAGTTCCGGTAGCTCGGTCAATACCAGCTGAGAAATCAACTTTTGACATATGAATTAAATTATTGGGTTGTTACGTGACTTAGTCGTTGTATAATGATTTGGATGTAATAGTGATTATAATATACTAATAACATACTAATAATATACTAATCACATACTATTATCATACTAATGACATACATAAATAACTGCGCAAAGGTAGTACATTTTTTTGAATTGTGCAAATTTTGGGGCGGGAAAAATGAAGAAAAAATGATGGAACGAAGAAAAAACGTGCAGAAACTTGTCTATTTGAGGAAAAAGCAGTACTTTTGTAGCAGTTTTGGAAGATGGCGTAAGTAATAAAGGGAAAACATGCAACCGACTATCGAATATATCCAAGCGCATTTTGATGCCTACAACCGGCAGTTTTTCGGCGGGCAATTACCTACTCTGCCGATCAAACTGAGCCATGCCAAGGGATTTCTGGGCAAGGTGACGTTTGTGCGTCGGCGGCAGTGGTTATTCGGGCCGTTCAGGAATGAGAATTTTGTGCTGCGTATCAACGTACGGATCGATGTGCCGGAAGATGTGGTACAAGACACCATTCTGCACGAGATGATTCATTATTCTATTGCGGTGAAGCAGATTCGCGATACTTCGGCGCACGGCAAGCTCTTTCGGGCTGAGATGGCGCGTATCAATGCTGAGGGTAACCGGCATATCCGGATTTCTTATCGCCTTTCCCCGGAACAGATTGCGGCTCTTCAGGCGTAAAATCCCCTACTCTGTTATCGGTTTATAAATCGTCGGTATCAAGAATGATGGTCACCGGACCATCGTTGATAAAATCGACCTTCATATCTGCGCCAAAACGGCCGGTTTCAACACGGAGGTTGTGTTGAGTCCTCATCGTGTCATTAAAATAATCATATAACGGGGCAGCTGTTTCCGGTCGTGCGGCACGGATGAAGGATGGTCTGTTGCCTTTGCGACAATCGGCATAAAGCGTAAACTGCGAGATACTCAGCACAGCGCCCCCTACCTCATTGAGCGCCAGGTTCATCTTGCCGTCGGCGTCCTCAAAGACACGCAGCTGTGCTATTTTCTTCGCCAGGATGTCCGCCTGTTCACGGGAGTCCGTGTCCGTTATACCGACAAGGAGCACGAATCCCTTCTCGATCCGTCCTACCGTATAATCATCAATGCGCACTTCGGCGCGACTACAACGCTGAACAACTACTCGCATAATCTATTATTAATGACTTTTGTGAATGCAAAGATACATATTTTTGCCGATACCGGCAAGTTTTTAGGCAATAAATTGCGATATTTTTGCATTTTTTTGCCGGAAGTAGTCCAAAATGGCAGAGATTCGAGGAAAATTGACCGGGACTGCAAGCACGTCTACCGCGGCCGCTCGTCGTATAGCAGCGACATCCAGTGCTCGTTTGATGGCGCCCTGCCCCTTCCCATCCTGATGATGATTATTCAATAAGCAAGCGAAATTTACATAAAACAATCCCGTCGGAGTTATGTCCGGCGGGATATTTGTAACATAATGACCGAAATTCAATAAACAGGGCGAGGTGCTACCCCGCCCTGTTTATTCAGAGTAATATTATTTTCTTAATGTTAATAAATATCGCTCTATGTCACCATGGCGCTGGATGCAAACGAAAAGGTCTCCTTGTTGTCGATGTTGAGAGTAGAATTTTCCAATGTCGTATCGGTCGAAGTGAGGATCGAGAGTAAGAGCAAGACCTTGCGAAGACTCGGCGGCACAAGGAATGAGCAGTACTTGTGAGACAAAGTCCGGCGAGGTGCCTACGCGGATATGAGCACGTTCTGCGGTAGTGACATGTTTGCGTTTGAGGAATTGTTCAAAGTCCAACACTTCAAACGGCTCTTTGCGTGGGTCAAAGAAAATAATATCATCCTTCAAGTCGCACTCTTTGTTGGTGCAACGTTGTACGGCATAGAAATGTCCGTTCTTGGCGTAGCCATCTTTGGTGAACATTAGTTTACCTGTGCCACATCGCGGACAAATACGACCACCCGTATCATCTTCGTCTTTAACTCCACCTAACTCGGTGACGAACAAAGACGGATACTGCTTATCGAAGAGCACGTACGAGGCACGTTTGGCGCGTGTGATAGCGACATAGAAGACGCGTCTTTCTTCTGCATGGTCGAACGAATCCGTGCGGCTGAGCACATAATCCAAGATAGGATCGTCCGCTACTTGCGATGGGAAGCCGTAATCATCGTAGCCACTATTGCAGTTTAGGAGGAAGACATAATCTGCTTCGAGACCTTTGCTGGAGTGTGCCGTTAACGCCTGAATACGACGACCGGCGATGTTCAACTCTATTGCACCTCCATTTTCGTCACGCGTCTTGTTGGCTACTTCTGGGAACACACTACCAACATCGTAGCGGTAACGCGACACGATGTATATGCGAGCGTCTTGTGGCAAACGTGCTACTTGCTTTTCGATGATTGCGCGTTCGATAGTCTCATCTTCATATCCGGCAAAAGCGAGATAGGTCACTTTGTCCTTGTCGGGACGAAGTTGCTTTTTCTTCTGCGCAGGATTCTGTTGCACAAAGTCAGATGAACGTTGGAGAAGCGGTTCACCGAAACGGTGGGTTGCCTCAATCTTGATTTCCTCGGTCGGTCCATTGAATTTCTCGAATTGCGAGAAAAGGCTAATATCGCTTCCCGAGAAACGGTAGATAGATTGCCAATCGTCACCGACACAGAAAATTCGTGTACGTGGGTTCTTGCGTCTGAGTGCTGACAAATAGCGGTACTTATCCATCGACATATCTTGGAACTCGTCCACAAGGATATAGTCGTAGTTATATATTTGCTGCTTCTCCAAAAGTTCAGAGGCTCGAAGTAAGCAGTCAGTAAAGTCGCACTCGTTTCGCTCTTTGAGAGCTTCTTCATATCCATCGTACAGTGGTTGTACCAAATGGCGCAATAGGAATGTGTTACGCTCCTTGTTGAGATCTCTATCAGAGATAGAGTTCTGAAGTTCAAAAATTGTACGACCATTTGCTTTGAGAAGTGCAATGAAACCGCTTATCAGTTTTACAAGACTTTCAATGGAGCGATTAAGAGGCACAGCCAGTTTCTTGGTCTTCTGCTCTATAGTCAGTGGCTCGTACGGGATATTGTTTTGGTGCAAGAGTTGTTCGATACGTGAACGAACAGAAGTGATTCCTTGGTAGAAGTCTGCACTTGTGGTATAAACCATCGTTGTGCCGTTGGCTTGGTGAAGTTGTTTCTTCCATTGAATTCCTTCGTTGTATTCACGGTCGGCTTTTGCCCATCCTCCTTGTTTTCCTTCGCCGAACCATACGGGTACTCGTCCATGTTGGTCGATGGCAAAATGTTCTAAGTATAGAACCTTATCTTGCCCGTCTTGTTGGTAATGGATAGTAAAGTCAGGTTTGTACTGGCGGAACTTAGTGGACGATGTCGAAAAAGGATATTTCTCTTCGTAGCGCACTTTCAGACCAAGTTCGGTAAGCACAACCATTATCTCCATCTCTTGGCGACTCTTGACATAGCACAGTTTGTTATCCATGTCGCGATAAGGCGCCATTTTTCCGTATTCCAAAAGTGCTTTGAGGTACTCTTTATAACTCGTATATTCGTAGTCGTATTGAAGAAGTGTTTTCTGAACTGTTTGAAAGAGAAAGAATGAAGATTCAAAAGTAGTGCTCTTTTGAATAAGCGAATCGAATATCGTATTAAGTATATTATTCTCGCATATGTTTGGCTTTTCTCCTTTGATTCGTGCAATAGTATCGATAGCGTGCTTATGAAAAGTGCTACACTCCACTCCCGCTACACCAACACGTGTTTGGAGTTCTTCGGCTGCTTTACGAGTATAGGTAACGACCAGAATGTTGCGCGGGTCAACGTGCATTTTATTGACGAGGTAATGGGTTTTTGCTACGATTGTAGCCGTTTTTCCACTACCAGCAGCTGCAACTACGAGCACATTCTCGCCGAGCGTTACGATAGCTTCGCGTTGTTGGTCGTCAAGCGGGTATGTGAAAAGCGTATCGAAATACTCCTTGTGCTCTAATTTCTGTTGCTCACGAAACTCGCGGTTATGTTGCGGAACGAAGTTTGGTTCAAGTTCATAGAAAGGGCAAACCTCTAGAATCTGTTTCTTGATTTGCTCCCAATCAGAGACGGCGATATATGGGTTTTTCTGTAGGAAATCCTGAAGAATAGCATCAGCGGCTTCCTTCTGTTTGCGTTTGCGCTCTTTCTCTTCCGCTTCGCGCCTCAATCGCTCTGCCTCTAATCGTGCTTTTTCCGCTTCACGTTCTTTCCTCTCTTGCTCACGCATGGCTTGCCGTTGAGCGTGCAACTCCTTTATCTGTTGGCGATACAGATATACAACTACCGCTGTAAGAACGACAAAAGTAGATAATATGATTAGAGGAATGGTCATTAAATTTTACAAAATGTGGACTATAGCGGACTATTTGTCATTTCTGTCATTTTCGAAGGGCAATGTGGGTAATTCGAACCGGTCGAAGTCGGATTCAAAGATGCGATCTTGAATGACGCGGTATTTCTCAAACTCTGTTTCAGCATATTCTTTTGCCTGCTCGGCAGAAACATGTCCGGTGTCGGTGAGTATAGGACGTTCAGTCGTATCAAGGAACTTGTCTATACGTTTCGCCCAATCTTCCATAGTCATCGGGATATGACGTTTTGCCATATCTTCCGCGACTTCCAGGAAACCGTTGACAATGCGTCCCATGGATTCCAGTTCCACTTCTTTGAGATAGTTCTTAGCAACACTCACATCCGGTTTGAGAATCTTGCCATTAGGCGCGTGTTCCCAAGTAGTCAAACCCATATGTTCCTTACCGGCATTGGCTCGCTCAATAATGAGTTCAGCGGCAGTATGTCCATGTACGGCATAGTGCATTTTATTCTGCACTTTAGCGAAGAACTCTCGAGTAGTCGGCGCATCAGGATTATAGTCGATAGCGGTTGCATAGATATCGGTTATCTTTTGATAGAAACGACGTTCCGACAAACGAATCTCGCGTATTTCCTCTAATAGGTACTCGAAGTAATCCTCGCTGATAAACGCTCCGTTCTCCATTCGCTTCTTATCGATGACATAGCCGCGGATAGCAAACTGGCGCAACACGGCAGTACACCATTGACGGAACTGGGTCGCGCGGCGTGAATTGACACGGTAACCGACAGAGATGATGGCATCTAATTTGTAAAACATAGTAGAATATGTTTTGCCATCTTCGGCAGTATGTGCAAATTTTGCACAAACTGAATCTTGTTGTAATTCAGCGGTCTCAAAAATATTCTTGAGATGTTTCGTTATTACAGATCTATCCACATCAAACAAGGCGGCGATGGCTTTTTGTGTCGCCCAAATAGACTCGTCTTGATAGAAGACTTGTACGCCTTCGGCTTTGTCTTCGGCTTGGAAGATCAAAAACTCCGCTGTCGAGTTACGTATTTGTAATTGCTTTGACATATATCTATATTACCTTTGCCGCCGCAAAGGTACAAAAAAAATCCCACATATGCAAATATATGTGGAAATAATTTGGCTATTTGCGAAAAAAGTAGTATATTTGCACCCGCAAAAACATCTATTATGAACGAGTACGAGATTCTTTCGGAGCGACAGGAGAAAGTGTTGCGCTATTTAGAGGCGCAAGATATCCCTTTTACTACCTACAATCACCCAGAAGGGAAGACCATTGAGGAGGCGAAACGCTGGTGGAAAGACGACGGGAGCGTGCATTGCAAGAACATCTTCATGCGCAATCACAAAGGCGATCAGCACTATCTGATCTGTTTCCCGTGCGACGACGATTTGGCCATACATGATATCGAGCACTGGCTGAAGGATGTCCTGGTATCGCAAGGCCTGAAAGCGCCGGGTAAGCTATCCTTTGCCTCGCCTGAACGAATGATGCGCTATCTAGGCCTTGAGCCCGGAAGCGTGAGCCCGTTCGGACTTATCAATGATGCAGAGCATCATGTGATACTCTTCCTTGACAGCCGTCTGAAAGACGCCCCTGCCCTATCCTTCCATCCCAACGACTGCCGCGGGACGGTGGTGATTAGTCAGGAGGCCTTTCAGCAGTTCTTGACGAGTGTGGGTAATAAAGTGGAATATATCAAGACCAATTAGTCGATGTAGCTCACATACGAGCCGCGGACACATTTCCAGCTGCCGTTGTTGAGCAGTATGACCTCGTCGCCATACACGCCATCTATCTTATCGCCATCGCTATCTACGGCATACCAGTACTTGCCTTGTTTGATGAGGAAACAGCCGTTCCAGAACATCAACGGACTTTCGTCGGAATAGCAATCCACTTTGCGGCCGGAACAATGATAGATATCCCAATAGCCCGAACTGCGTTGGAACGTGACGTATCCCCATGGGTAATAGTATATTTTACCACTGCTGTAGATGCCGCTGACGAGATCACCGTCTTCGTCGGCTAGATACCATGTGTTGCTGCGCTTCACGCGGTAATAGCCGTTATAGAGTAATTCGATCTCATCGCCATAGAGGATGGAATATGAACCGCGGTAGATGTAAATCCTACTTCCGGAAGTCTTCACATAACAACCGTTCCATAGATCTTGGTAATTCTCCGTACAATGAACCGATTTGCGGGTCGTTACTTCATGTCCGGTGTCTTCAAACCAAAGATCATATTTGTCGGACACTACATACTGCGCAGACATCGAGACCGCGGCAAGAAGGGCTACTATGAAGGAATAAAAACGTTTCATACTCAAAGTCCTACAAGTATCGTGCCAAAAAAAGCGGGGCAAAAGCCCCACCAGTTTACCATATTGCTTGTATCAGCGCGAGCGTCATAAGGCCGCAGGCAATGAGTTTGATAATCGTGCCGAAAAGAATGCCGACGAAACTACCCCAGCCTGCCCGTAGGGCAGCGGAGAGGGCTTTGTCAGACATTTGGCCGTTAAGTGCGACAGGTATCAGTTCAAAGAGGATAGCGCCCACCAGCGGACCGAAGATGACGCCGAAGGGGCCGAAGAAAAGGCCTACAAAGACGCCTATCGTACTTCCCCATACTCCCCATTTCGTGCCGCCATACCGCTTTGTTCCCCATGCGGGGACAATATAATCCAACGCAGAGATAACAATCGTGACAATTCCCCAAATTAGCAGGAACTTCCAACTGAAGTCCACATACTCCGTGGCTTGCGCGATCCAAAGTCCTACATAGGCTATCGGCGTGCCCGGAAGACCGGGCACTATACAACCGATTATGCCTATCAGCATAAGGATAAACGCTATAACAAGAAGCAATATATCCATGTGTTATGCTTTTGCTGCCAAAGGCGACGGAGTCACATACACGCGTGCGGCGAGTTCCTGATCAAGGACATAAAGCCCGTAGGAATTGCCGTCCAACATCTTCAGTTTGTTGATGATATCCACGGCATTCTCTTCTTCCTCCACCTGCTCGTCGATGAACCATTGGAGACGGCTCTGAGCGGCAAAATCTTTCTCATCTACGGCAATCTGCATAAGATTGTTGATGAGCGAGGTAACATGTTGCTCATGTTTGTAAGTATGCTCAAAAGCAGCAAGCGGAGATGCCCATTCCGTCTCCACCGCATCAATCGCCTTCAGCAGCACACGGCCACCACGGCTGATGAGGTAGTTGTAGAAAATCTGCGCATGGTCTTGCTCCTCCTTGAATTGGATAGCAAACCAGTTAGCCATGCCCGCTAAACCTTTGTCTTGGCAATAAGCAGACATACTGAGGTATAAATACGCCGACCACATCTCGGCATTGATTTGGGCGTTAATAGCGTCCTCTAAACGTTTGGAAATCATAATGATAATGTTTAAAGTTTAATATTTGTAATTATATACTTAGGGTGAGAAGTGCCTGCCAGGAGTCTTCCTTGACATCCTTCTTCTGATGAATCGCCTTGCTCAGCGGGATAAGCACGATATCGTCGTTCTGGATTCCGACCATGACGTTGCGCTGCCCATCCAGCAAAGCTTGCACAGCCGCTACCCCCATGCGGGATGCCAATATACGGTCATAGGCGGAAGGACTTCCGCCGCGTTGTAAATGGCCAAGGACAGTAACGCGGGTGGAGAATTCCGGATGGATCTTCTCAATCATTTTGGCTACCGTTGCGGCTCCGCCTTCA
>JAEEGL016214000.1_pt1 | contig 12204 bp, 12 predicted proteins | sample 9134231 | NCBI WGS metagenome assembly JAEEGL01 (sample SAMN16246548, study PRJNA631951) | gut metagenome | biome: gut microbiome; feature: rumen; material: fiber-attached | host: Bos | place: Iran: Karaj | collected 2018-10
ACGGCGGGGAGGAATATCTCGAGGAGAATTAAGACCGTGATCGGGGAATGAATGAGCCCGGAGCCTATGCTCCGGGCTTTTTGCTTTGGTTCGATTGGTGAGATGGTGCGAGAAAGTGTGTGAAAGATTCATTAAAAACGTGAGAATGTAAAAAGGGACACTATTCTACATGAGTAGAATAGTGTCCCTTGATATCATGCGTGCCGGGTCATTTCCCTTGAGATACAAGGGGTGCCGGATGAGGCAGCATTTATCTCTCCTCGGGCAGTGCCTCGATGAGAAGCGGAACGATCTGGTCGAATTCTGCGAGTGTTTTTGATTTTTTGAGGGCTTTGGTGAGCTTCTTTTCCTCGGGGAAGAGGGGAAGCAGGTAGATCCAGAGCTCTTTTAGTTTGTAGAGAATGTGGGTGTCGTTGGTCATCACCGCGCAGTAGCCGTCGCGGATGCGGCTGTAGTATTCACGCAGCTCCTCGGGGCGCATCGAGCCGCCGCCGCGGATCTTGCGGGGCAGGGCGGGGTCTGCGAGGATGCCGCGGCCGATCATGACCTGGGTGGTCTGAGGGGATTCCTCTGCCAGGGAGTATGCGTCCCCGGGCGCGAAGATGTCTCCGTTGTAGCCGATCGGAAGGGTGGTCTTCGCGGCCGCGCGCAGGTAGGCGTCGCGGTGGGCGTATCCCTTGTAGTATTCCTCGCGGACTCGCGCGTGGACGATCAGCTCCTTCACAGGGTACTGCTCGTAGAGAGCCAGGATCGCGTCAAATTCGGCGGGGTCGGCCCAGCCGAGGCGGGTCTTGATCGAGACGGGGAGGGGTGAGTAGGCGAAAACGGAATCGAGGAAGGCCTGCAGGCGGGCCAGGTCCAGGAGCATGCCGGAGGCCTTGCCCTTCTTCGCCACGGTGCCCGCGGGGCAGCCGAGGTTTAAGTTCACTTCGGTGTAGCCGCGGTCCGCGCACTCCTCGGCGGCCCAGAGGAAATCGTCCGGCACGTTGCTCAGAATCTGCGGCACGACGTCGAGGCCCGCGTTGTTGGCGGGATTGATGTCGTCGGATTCGCGGTGGCGGAAATGGTGGTGCAGGTTCGGGGAGAGGAAGGGAGTGTAATACCGGTCAAAGCCTCCGAAGACTGCCGCGTGGGCATTGCGGAAGATATATCGTGTGATGCCTTCCATGGGGGCCATGGTCAGCTGCATGTGGTCGATCGGTCGGTTCATAGGGCTCCTTTCCCGGTGCGGCGCGCGCCCGGACGGTCTGTCGGATTCTGTTACTGATTATACCGAACGGGCGTCAAAGTGCAAGAAAATCCGTTCGACACATCTGCAGGGCTGTGATAAAATCGAATCAAGAACGGAACGTGAAGGAAGGGGGAGCCTGCGGGCCTCCCGGAAAGGTGGAAATATGACCAGAAGTCAGAAAAAGGCAGCGGTCTGTCTGGTGCTTTGCCTGATTCTGGCCGTGCTGTGCATGGCCGGGGCGAACCGGATTCAGACGGACGGGGGTAAGATCCGGATCGAGACGGGGGCGATTGCCTCGCCGGACGGAGACCTGACCTATAAGATGTATGTGCCTGCGGGGGCGACGGAGGCGCAGCCGGCGCCGGGCGTTCTCCTGCTGCACGGCTACCAGAATGACCACGAGACCTGCGCGGCGTATGCGATTGAGCTTGCGAGGCGGGGCGCGGTCGTGCTCTGCATCGATGAGTTCGGTCACGGCAAGACAACGCCGGGCCTGATGGAGCGCGGCTGGGTCGATCACAAGGTGTCGGTGAACTTTGGCGAAGAGAGCCGGGAGGACGGGACATTTAAGGAGATCGGCAGCACCGTGCGGTACAAGATCCTGATGAATTTCTCGAACCTGAGCTTCTTCGATGAGAAGTACACGAAGGACGCGGCGGGCAATTCGGTGAAGAATTCGGCGGAGGGCGGCATCGAGGCCTATGCGTGGCTCGGCGCGCTGCCTTACGTGGATGATACGAGGCTTGCGGTGAGCGGCCATTCGATGGGCACCTGGGCGTCCTGGTCCGTGGCTGCGGCTTATGCGGGGGCGAAGAACGCGGCGGGAGAGGACATCTCCCCGAAGGCGACGGTGCTGCAGTGCGGCGAGCTCTTCCGCAAGAGCGCCTATGACACGGAGAAATATTATTTCAACAATGTGCTCCTGCTGCAGGCGAAGTATGATGAGTTCAGTTATTTCCGGGATTATAAGAATACGGTTTCGGACGAGCTGCTTCGCTCGGAGCTGCGCTGTGAGTTCCTGGGGACGACGCCGGAGAAGGCGGCCTGGAATCAGACGTTCGGGGATTTCGCGGACGGGAGCGCGAGGCGGATGGAGCTGCTCTACACGAATCACCGGCTGACCACGCACCACGCGCAGGGCCTGGCCGCGGCGATCGACTGGCTGGATGAGGCAATCGATCTTCCCGGGGAGCTTCCTTCGGGCGCGCAGACCGCTATGGGCAAGGAGTGGCTGAACCTCGCCGCGCTTCTCCTGATGATCGGGGCGGCGATGGCGCTGGCGGTGATCCTTCTGGATACGCCTCTCTTCGCGTCGGTGAAGCAGCCGATGCCCAGCCGCTCGGGCATCCTGCGGGGCGGCAGATGGTTTGGCTCCGCGGTTGTGGCCATGCTGATCGCGGGACTTCTGTATCCTTTCGCGACGCAGCTGGGGCACGCGCTGGTGCCTTACCCGGACAATGTGCTGCGCATGACGGTGGGCGACGGATTGATGACCTGGTACCTCTTCGTCATCCTCTTCAGCCTGCCGATGCTTCTCGTCGGGATCCGCAGGGCGCGGAAGAAGGGGAGAGTGGATTCGTGGTATGACCGCGGCCTGTCCTCGCAGCGCAAGCCGGACCGCATCGATCTGAAGCTCCTGCTCCTGTCCCTGATCCTGGCCTTCCTGTGCGCGGGCCTGATCTACGGGTTCGTGGCGCTCTGGAACGCGCTCTACGCGCTGGATCTGCGGATCATCTGGCCGATGCTCTCGACATTTAACGGAATGCGGATCGGGCAGTTCTTCCTGTACCTGCCGGTGTTCGCGATCTATTTCCTGCTGGCGCAGTCGAAGGCCTACGGCAACCTGCGCACGGAGGCCTCGTATAAGAAGGGCTTCGGGGGCTTCCTCGGTACCTGGCTGCGAGGCGCTCTCGTGATGACGGGCGGCCTGCTGCTGATCGTCGCGATCGAGTACATCCCCTTCTTCGGCGGGATCGGACCCGGCGCGGACCTGCTCTTCAGCAGCACGTTCGGCGGACCGTTCATGTCGCTGCTGATCCTGCTGGTGCCGCAGGTGGTGGTATATTCGCTGATCGGGGCGTTCTGCTACCGGAAGACCGGCAATGTGTTCCTGGGCGGATGGATCTCTGCGATCCTGGCCTGCTGGATCGTGACCGGCGGTTCGAGTTTCCTCTGATATGTAACGCCCGGGGCGCGCGAGGTGATCTCACAGACGCTCCCCGGGTGATCGCCGCAAGGCCGGAAAATGCCTGAATTTATTTGATTTTCCTGCTTGACTTATAGATTGCGGTGTGCTAATATTCATTTGTTGTAAAGAAAGCAGAGTATCCACTCTCACCTCGGCGCATTCAGGCGACCCGGGTTGATATCGAACACAAGGCTTATGCCTTTACTGTACGTGGATGCTGCTGTGTCCACGTTTTTTTCATCTTCTGAGAGAGTGAGGTAAACTACAATTAGCGAGTTAATGATTAATGAGCAGATCCGCGACAGAGAAGTACGTGTCATCGGAGCAGACGGAGAACAGCTGGGAATTATGTCAGCAAGAGATGCTCAGAAGTTGGCGAATGAAGCCAACCTGGATCTGGTTAAGATCGCGCCGACAGCGAAACCGCCGGTGTGCAAGATTATCGACTACGGCAAGTATCGGTATGAGATGGCCCGCAAGGAGAAGGAAGCCAAGAAGAAGCAGCATGTGACCGAGGTGAAGGAGATTCGCATGTCTCCGAACATCGATGACAATGACCTGGCTACGAAGGCGAATCAGGCGAAGAAGTTTTTATCCAAGGGTGACAAGGTGAAGGTTACCTTGCGTTTCCGCGGCCGTGAGATGTCTCACGCGGCCGAGACGAAGAAGATCCTGGATGAGTTCTATGAGCTGATCTCCGATGTTGCAGTGATTGAGAAGGCTCCGAAGATGGAAGGCAGGAATATGTCTATGTTCCTGGGACAGAAGCGATAAGCATATTGCGAATATAGTTAGGAGGAATTTGTGATGCCCAAGATGAAAACCAGCAGAGCGGCTGCAAAACGCTTTACCAAGACAGGTACCGGTAAGTTAAAGAGAATGAAAGCTTACAAGAGCCATATCCTGACCAAGAAGTCTCAGAAGAGAAAGAGAAATCTGAGAAAGCCTACGATCACAGATCAGACCAACGCAAAAGTAATGAAGAGAATTTTACCTTATCTGTAAGATGCGGCAAGAGTTAGGAGGAAGAAGACATGGCTAGAATTAAAGGCGGATTAAACGCGAAGAAGAAACATAACAGAACACTGAAGCTGGCGAAGGGTTATCGCGGCGCCAGATCCAAACAGTACAGAATTGCCAAGCAGTCTGTGATGCGCGCTCTGAACACCTCTTACGAAGGTCGTAAGCAGAGAAAGCGCCAGTTCAGACAGCTGTGGATTGCCCGTATCAACGCCGCGGCGAGAATGAACGGTCTCTCCTACAGCAAGCTGATGCACGGCCTGAAGGTTGCGGGTGTGGACATCAACCGTAAGATGCTGGCAGAGATGGCAGTCAACGACGCAGCGGGCTTCACCGCTCTGGCTGAGACTGCGAAGAAGGCATTCGCATAATAATCTTGAGACATACGGGCCGCTCGTGAGAGCGGCTCGTGTTATGCAGAGAAAAGTTTCCTTAAATGCAGAGAAAAGTTTTTCATTTTCCTGCAACGAATGGAGCGGCAGCCGGGTATGTATGTCAGAAGGGGTTTTTCCCTGCTGCGATCCCGGGTATATACACGCAGAAAGGAGAGATCTTGGAATCTGGAATCGATCGGGTTCTTGCCCAGTACAGCGATATGATCTATAAGATCGCTCTGACGCGGGTGAAGAACCGGGAAGACGCGGAGGACATTCTGCAGGATGTCCTGGTGCGGTATATGGTCAATGAGAAACCGTTTGAGAGCGAGGAGCACGAGAAGGCGTGGCTGATCCGTGTGACGATCAACTGCTGCAATAAGCAGGTGACGACCAGCTGGGCGAAGCGTGTGACGACGATGGATGATCTGAGCACGCTGACGGACGGCGCTCTCGGCGGGCTTGAGACGAAGGCGGAGAATGAAGTGTACCAGGCTGTGATGAATCTCCCGGTGAAGTACCGGGATCCGATCCATTTGTTTTATTATGAGGAACTGTCCGTGGCGGAGATCGCCGCGGCGCTCGGCATGAAGGAGAATACGGTGAAGTCGCTGCTCCTTCGCGGGCGGAAGAAACTGAAGGACATGCTGGGTCCGGACTATCTGTGAGAGGAGGCATATGATGTATCAGATTGATGAGACTTACCGCAGTGCTTCCTCGAAGTTCCAGGTGTCCGAGGAGGCCCTGGCGAGGGCAAGGAAAGCGATGGAGGAGGCCTCCGTGCGTCCGGTTGAGGAGAAGCCGGTGATCCTTCCGTGGTATCGCAGACCGGCATTTGCGAGGAGCGCGGCGCTTGTGGCCGCGTGCCTGTGCGTGGCTGTGATCGCATTTGGCATCCCGAGGCTCGGAGGTGCCGGGAAGAAGGCGATGGACGGCGAGGCGGTCCGGCAGGAGGACATGGTAATGACGACTGCCGCGGAGGTGCAGGCCGGAGCTGCGGGAACTGCTCAGGGCAATGCAGCGGTGGAATACGACAAGGAAGAGACCGTCGTCGAGACAACTGCTTCCGGGTTCACGGAGGAGAAATCGGCCACTATGTTTTACGGGACGATCAGTGCCAAGCAGCAGGACGCCCTGGACCGCGTGCTTGCGGGAGAGTACCTGCATGCGTACGACGGGAGCCTGACGCGTGAGCTGCAGCCGGACAGCCGGCTTCTGACAGCGGAGGACCTGATAGACGTGCAGGAGATCGCGGGCGAGGCCGGGAACCTGATCCGGCTGACCTTCTGTGTGAACGACGACGTGCGGCAGGCGATGCCGGACGCGCCGGAGACGCTGGTGTTTGACGTCCTTGCCGAGAGAGAGAATCCATAAGTATGAAGACGAGTGATTTTTATTTTGACCTGCCCCAGGAGCTGATCGCGCAGGATCCGCTGGAGGATCGGAGCGCGTCGAGGCTCCTGGTGCTGGATAAGGAGACCGGTGCCTGGGAGCACCGGCATTTTACGGATATCCGGGAGTATCTGAAGCCGGGCGACTGCCTGGTGATCAATGATACGAAGGTAATTCCGGCGAGACTTCTCGGCGAGCGGGAGGGGACCGGCGGGGACGTCGAGGTCCTGCTCTTAAAGCGCAGGGAGGGCAACGTCTGGGAGACGCTGGTGAAGCCCGGCAAGAAGGCGCGCCCGGGGACGAGGCTGAGCTTCGGCGGCGGGCTGTTAAGGGCCGAGGTGACGGATGTCGTGGATGAGGGCAACCGGCTGATCCGGTTTGAGTATGAGGGGATCTTCGAGGAGATCCTGGATCAGTTGGGGCAGATGCCTCTGCCGCCTTATATCACGCATGAGCTGAAGGACAAGAACCGGTACCAGACGGTCTACGCGAAGTATGAGGGGTCGGCTGCGGCTCCGACCGCGGGGCTTCATTTCACGCAGGAGCTGCTGGGAGAGATCGAGGCGATGGGTGTCGAGATCGCCCGGGTCACGCTCCATGTGGGGCTCGGGACGTTCCGGCCGGTGAAGGCGGAGAACATCCTGGACCATCATATGCATTCGGAGTGGTACCAGGTGACCGAGGAGGCCGCGGAGAAGATCAACCGCGCGAAGGCGGAGGGCCACCGCGTGATCTGCGTGGGAACGACGAGCTGCCGCACGGTGGAGAGCGCTTCGACGGAGGACGGCGTGATTCACGCGGGCAGCGGGGATACCGAGATCTTCATCTATCCCGGGTACCGTTTCAAGATGCTGGACTGCCTGATCACGAATTTCCATCTGCCGGAGTCGACGCTGATCATGCTGGTCTCCGCGCTGGCGGGAAGGGAGCATGTGCTCGCGGCCTACGAGGAGGCTGTGAAGGAGAGATATCGTTTCTTCTCGTTCGGGGATGCGATGTTTATCAAATGATACGGAGGCAGGGATGCCTTACTACAGACATGATTGCATCCGCGGTACGGATGGGTGATCGGCCCGAGCTTACCGCGGATGTTTTTGTTTTCTTGATGGACCGGAAATATCAAAAATACGAACATTTTGACAAAGATCGCTCCTTTACCGGGAGGGATCTTTTGTGTTAGTATACAATCAGAAGTAAAGGGGTTCGCCGGTGATCCGGCACCGAATGCACATCAAAAGGAGGAAATTCATTTTGAGAGATTCCATTCATAAGTATTTTCAGGTCGGCACGATTCTGTGGATGAGCTGGCCGAAGGCTGACCCGATCGACGCGCTTACGACGGTGTGCCGTGACGATTATTTTGATGCCATTGAGGTTAAGAGTTTCGGTGAGAGAAATGAAGTGGCGAAGGCACTGCTGGCTCAGAGCCATATGAAGGTCTGCTACGGCGCGCAGCCGAGACTGCTGGGACCGAAGCTGAATCCGAACGCGATCGATGAGGCGGAGAGACTGAAAGCAGAAGCGACCCTTCTGGAGGCTGTCGATGAGGCCGAGTATCTCGGAGCGAAGGGAATCGCGTTCCTGGCCGGCAAGTGGGAAGAGGCCACGAAGGACCAGGCGTATGCGCAGCTTCTGAAGACGACCCGCAAGGTCTGTGACTATGCTGCTTCGAAGAACATGAGCGTCGAGCTGGAAGTCTTTGATTTCGATATGGACAAGGCTGCCCTGATCGGCCCGGCTCCTTATGCCGCGAAGTTTGCCGCGGATATGCGCACGTCCCACAACAACTTCGGCCTTCTGGTGGACCTGAGCCATTTCCCGACCACCTATGAGACCAGCAAGTTCGTGGTCCGCACGCTTCGCCCTTACATCACGCATTTCCACTTCGGCAATGCAGTGGTCAAGCCCGGCTGCGACGGCTACGGCGATCTGCATCCTCGTATGGGTTATCCGAACAGCGCCAATGATGTGCCGGAGCTGCTGGACTACCTGAGAGTCCTGAAGGATGAGGGCTTCTTCAACGCGGAGGAACCTTATGTGCTGTCGATGGAAGTGACGCTTCGCCCCGGCGAGGACGAGGGAATTGTGCTGGCCAACACCAAGCGCTGCTTAAACCGCGCGTGGGCGCTGCTGGAAGATTGAGAGGTTTGATCTATGAAGATTGTTATTCTTGACGGATATACCGAGAACCCCGGCGATCTGAGCTGGGACGAGTTAGGAAAGCTTGGCGAGCTGACGGTTTATGACCGCACGAGCCTGACGGATGAGAACGAGGCGATCGAGCGCATCGGCGATGCGGAGGTTGTCTTCACCAACAAGACCCCGATCACGAAGAAGGTCATCGATGCCTGCCCGACGATGAAGTTTATCTCGGTTCTGGCGACCGGCTACAACGTCGTGGATTATCAGTACGCGAAGGAGAAAGGCATCCCGGTCACGAACGTTCCCACCTACGGAACCGCGAGTGTCGGCCAGTTCGCGATCGCCCTGCTCCTGGAGATCTGCCACCACATCGGCCATCACAATGACAGTGTGCATGCCGGCGAGTGGGAGAGCAGCGCGGACTTCTGCTACTGGCATTATCCGCTGATCGAGCTGGACGGCAAGACGATGGGCATCATCGGCTTCGGCCGCATCGGCCAGACCACCGGCAAGATCGCGAAGGCGCTCGGCATGAAGGTCCTGGCTTTTGACAGCTATCCGAATGACCGCGGCAGAGAGATCGCGGAGTATGTCGATCTGGATACGCTGCTTACGACTTCCGACGTCATCGCTCTGCACTGCCCGCTCTTCCCGGATACCCAGGGCATCATCAACAAGGACACCATCGCGAAGATGAAGGACGGTGTCATCCTGTTAAATAACTCCCGCGGGCCTCTGGTGGTCGAGCAGGATCTGGCGGACGCGCTCAACTGCGGCAAGGTGGCCGCGGCCGGCGTGGACGTGGTATCCACGGAGCCGATCAAGGGCGACAACCCGCTGCTGAAGGCGAAGAACTGCATCATCACGCCTCACATTTCGTGGGCGCCGAAGGAGAGCAGACAGCGCATCATGGACTGCGCGGTGGAGAATGTGAAGGCATACCTGGCGGGTGCGCCGGTGAATGTCGTGAACAAGTAATACAGATCTCGGACGGATATCGAGAAGCTCGGGCCGCCGGACAGGAGAGGATCCTGGCCGGCGGCCTTTTGCGCGCGGCCGGCGGGAATGTGCGGAAACCTTTGTTATTCTTGTCTAACCGGCGGATGGTTGGATATAGTTATATATGGCAAATTAATCTGCCGGACAGGAAGGGAGCGGGCCTCGGCCCGGAAGAAGGTATGACAATCAGAGACTTGAAGATCGGTGAGAGCGCGGTGATCACGCAGGTGCATGGAGAGGGCGCGCTGCGTCAGCATTTCCTGGACATGGGCATGATCCCCGGCGCGGAGGTCACCATGATCAAATACGCGCCGATGGGAGACCCGGTGGAGATCCAGGTGCACGGCTATGAGCTGACGCTCCGGCTGGCGGACGCGGCGCAGATCGACTGCGAACGGATTGAGGGGCGGACGAATCCGCACGAGCGTGTGAAGAAGATCTTTTCTTCGGAGCACCCCGGCATCGGCGAGGATGGCAAATATCACCGCAAGGGCGAGGGCGATCCGCTGCCTGAGGGGACGAAGCTGACATTTGCCCTGGTGGGCAACCAGAACAGCGGCAAGACGACGCTGTTTAACCAGCTGACCGGGTCCAACCAGCACGTGGGGAATTTCCCTGGCGTGACGGTGGACCGCAAGGACGGCCCGATCAAGGGGCACCCGGAGACCAGCGTGACGGACCTGCCGGGCATCTATTCGATGTCCCCGTATTCGAGCGAGGAGATCGTCTCGCGCAATTATGTGCTGGAGGAGAAGCCGAAGGCGGTCATCGATATCGTCGACGCGACGAACATCGAGCGCAACCTGTATCTGACGCTGCAGCTGCTGGAGATGAACCGGCCGATGGTTGTGGCGCTGAATATGATGGATGAGCTGCACGGCAACGGCGGCTCGATCGACATCAACCGCATGGAGGCCATGCTGGGCGTCCCGGTCGTGCCGATCTCGGCCGCGAAGAATGAGGGCGTCTCGGAGCTTGTGACGCACGCGCTGCACATCGCGAAGTATCAGGAGAAGCCGACGCCGCAGGATTTCTGCAGCAAGGATGACCACGGCGGCGCGATCCACCGGGCGATTCACGCGGTGGAGTCCCTGATCGAGGATCACACGGAGCGCGTGGGGCTGCCGCTGCGGTTTGCGGCGACGAAGGCGATCGAGGGCGATCCGCTGGTTCTGGAGCAGCTGGCGCTGGACCCGAACGAGACGGAGCTTCTGGAGCACCTGGTGCAGCAGATGGAGCACGAAGGCGGAATGGACCGCAGCGCCGCGATGGCGGACATGCGGTTTGATTTTATCGAGAGAGTCTGCGAGGCGACGGTTGTCAAGCCGCAGGAGAGCAAGGAGCGGCTGCGCTCGGAGCGCATTGACCGTGTGCTGACGGGCAAATGGACCGCGATCCCGTGCTTTATCGGGATCATGGCGCTGGTGTTCTTCCTGACATTTCATGTGATCGGCCCGTTCTTCCAGGACCTGCTGGCGGCGGGAATTGAACTGCTGACCGAGGCGGTGGACGGCTGGATGACGAGAGCCGGCATCAACGAGGTGATCCACGGGCTGGTGGTCGGCGGAATCTTCGAGGGCGTGGGAAGTGTGCTGAGCTTCATCCCGATCGTGGTGATTCTGTTCTTTTTCCTCTCGCTGATGGAGGATTCCGGGTATATCGCGCGCGTGGCATTTTTCATGGATAAGCTACTGAGAAAGATCGGCCTGTCCGGGCGGAGCATCGTGCCGATGCTGATCGGCTTCGGCTGCACGGTGCCGGCGGTGATGGCGACGCGCACGCTGCCCAGCCGCAGAGACCGGCGCATGACGATCCTGCTGACTCCGTTCATGAGCTGTTCCGCGAAGATCCCGATCTACGCATTTTTTGTGAACGCGTTCTTCCCGAAGATGGGCGGACTGGTGATGACGGGGCTGTATGTGCTCGGCATCGTGTTCGGAATTCTGACCGCGATGGTGTTCAAGAAGACGTTGTTTAAGGGCGAGGCGGTGCCCTTCGTGATGGAGCTGCTGAATTACCGGCTGCCTACCCCGAAGAATGTCCTGCAGCTGCTCTGGGAGAAGGCGAAGGACTTCCTGACGAGGGCGTTCTCGGTTATCCTGATTGCGACGATCGTGGTATGGTTCCTGCAGAGCTTTGACCTGCATCTGAATTATGTGACGGATTCTGCGCAGAGTATCCTGGCGTCTCTGGCCGGGTGGATCGCTCCGCTCTTTGTGCCGCTCGGGATGGGCGACTGGCGGATCGTGACAGCTCTGATCAGCGGATTTATGGCGAAGGAGAGCGTGGTCTCGATCATGGAGATGCTCTTCGGTGGAAATGTGGCGGAGGTTCTCGGGACGACGTCTGCGATGGCCATGCTGGTGTTCTCGCTGCTTTATACGCCTTGCGTGGCGGCCATTGCGGCGATCCGGCGGGAGCTGGGGCGCGCGTGGGCGATCGGCGTGGTGGTGTTCCAGTGTGCGGTTGCGTGGCTGGCGGCGTTTGTGCTCTACCAGCTGGTGTCGCTGTTTGTGTGAGGAGGAGCGGTCATGAGTGGTGCGGATGTCCTGGTGCTCGCGATTGTGGCGGCGGCGGTCGTGCTGGTCGTGGTGTCGCTGGTGAGGGCGAAGAAGAAAGGAAAGACGTGCTGCGGGGACTGCTCGCAGTGCGGCCGGAAGTGTTGAGGGGGCGGCTCACGAAAATGTTTCGGGACGCGGCTTTCGCCTCGGGTACCTCGATGCAGCGGCACGTAAGCGGCCGAGTGACGCAGCGGGGAAATGAGTGATTAGAAGTTCGGCGCGCTGCTTTTGCAGCGATCTGTCATGTTCAAAAGTGGTTTTGAACCTTCGGTTCAACCACTTTTTCTCATGCCCGAT
>JAEEGL016298217.1_pt1 | contig 12204 bp, 8 predicted proteins | sample 9134231 | NCBI WGS metagenome assembly JAEEGL01 (sample SAMN16246548, study PRJNA631951) | gut metagenome | biome: gut microbiome; feature: rumen; material: fiber-attached | host: Bos | place: Iran: Karaj | collected 2018-10
AGTACTTGTTGGCCGCTTCACGATTCTGGAAGTAGATGTCGGGGTTCTGCGCCGTGCCGCCCAGGTGGGGATGCTCGGGGTTCAACGCCCGCTCACGGAACTTCTTCACCGCGTCGTAGTCCAACAGCTTGCCCATGTCCTCATAGTCGATGGCTTCGATCTTCTGGACCTCATGGGAGGTGCGGAAGCCGTCGAAGAAGTGGACGAAGGGCACGGACGCCTTGATGGCGGAAAGGTGGGTGACCAGGGCCAGATCCATGACCTCCTGAACGGAGGCGGATGCGATCATGGCAAAACCGGTCTGACGGCAGGCCATTACGTCGCTCTGGTCGCCAAAGATGGACAGAGCGTGGGTGGCCAAGGCGCGAGCGGACACATGGAACACGCCGGGCAGCAGCTCGCCGCTGATCTTGTACATGTTGGGGATCATCAGCAGCAGGCCCTGAGAGGCCGTGAACGTGGTGGTCAGCGCGCCACCCTTAAGGGAACCGTGGACTGCGCCGGAAGCGCCGCCCTCGGACTGCATCTCAGCGATGCGGACCTTTTGGCCGAAGAGGTTGATCCTGCCATTGGCAGCCCACTCATCGGCCACCTCCGCCATGGGAGACGAAGGGGTGATGGGGTAAATTGCGGCAACGTCGGAGAATGCGTAAGCCACATGGCTTGCAGCAGTGTTCCCGTCGATTGTCATGGTCTTTGCCCTACCGTGCATCCTCCTGTTTTTTACTTGGGCACATATATACCCTTATAATCCACATATATTATAGACATTCGACTTTGCCATGTCAAGAAAACCTGCTTTATTTGAATGGTAAATTGTTATTATGCTAACACGAAATAAAAAAGCAGGCGCTCAAAAAGCGTCTGCTTTTGTTCGTTGTTTTAAGGCTTACTCTTCGGTCTTGAAACCGGCGAAGAGGTCGGCCAGGCTGGTGGTGGTGCTGGTCACCGGAGGCAACTCGTACTCGCCATCCTCGCTGTTGCGGCGGCGGCGATCCGGCCGGGACTCCCGACGCTCATCGCTGGCAGGACGATCGGTGGAAGCGGGACGCTCGGCACGGGGCTTACGCTCGGCATTGTTCTGAGCGGCGTTCTCGCGGGCGGCTTTGCGCTCCTGATAGATGCGCTCCTTCTCAGCCTTCTCTGCGGCGATCTGCTCGGCGATCTCGGGATGCTCTTCCAAGGTGGCTTCCTTGCGGGAGAGGGAAATACGCTTGGCCTCGGGGTTGACCTCCAGGACCTTGCAGCGAACGATGTCGCCAACCTTCAGCTCGTCTTCCACCTTCTCGATGCGGCGAGTGGCCACCTGAGAGATGTGGATGAGACCGTCGATGGTGGGCTCCAGGGCCACGAAGGCGCCGAAGGGCACGATGCGGACAACCTTGCCCTCTACGATAGAACCCACGGGATACTTCTCACCGGCCATGGTCCAGGGCTTGGGCTGCAGCTGCTTGTAACCCAGGGAGATGCGCTTCTTTTCCTTGTCGACACCCAGGATCAGCACTTCGACCTCCTGGTTGACGCTGAGCACGTCGGAGGGATGCTTGACCCGGCCCCAGGCGGCGTCGGTCACATGGACGAGACCGTCGAGACCGCCGATGTCCACAAAGGCGCCGAAGTCGGTGATTCGACGGACGATGCCGTGGATCTTGCTGCCGACCACCAGGGCGTCCCACTTGGCCTGCTCACGAGCGGCGGCCTCCTCCAGAAGCACCTGCTTGATGGAGGCCACGATGCGCTTGCGCTGTTTGTCGATCTCAAGGACCTTGACCTTCACGGTCTTGCCCACATACTCGCTGAGATTCTCAACATATTTGGTGGAAACGTGCGAAGCGGGGATGAAAGCGCGGACACCGCCCTCCATCTCGGCGATCAAACCGCCCTTGACGACTTCCTTCACCACTGTTTCGAAGGTCTTGCCCTCGGTCTCCTCAGCCATGAGATCGTCCCAGAACTTCTTGCTCTGGACGTTCTTCCGGGAAAGAAGCACGTTGCCCTCGCCATCGTTCACCTTGACGACCTCAACATCGATCTCCTCGCCTTCCTTCACATCGATCTCGGCATCGGGATCGGTGGAGAACTCGGCGCGAGGGATGTAGCCGTCGGACTTGTAGCCCACATTGACCAGGATCTCGTTGTCGGTGATGCCGATGACGGTACCGGTAACGATCTGGCCGGGGCGGATCCGGCGGATGGAGCTGTCGATGGCCTGCTGGAAGTCCTCAGCGGCGTCCTTCACGGGCGCGGCGACTTCCTTCACTTCTTCCACGACGGCTTCCACGGTCTCTTCTGCCTGGGCAGCCGCTTCCTCAGCGACCTGCTCGACGGCTTCCTCTGCCTTTTCTTCGGCAGCGACAACGGTTTCTTCGGCCGCGACTACAGCTTCTTCAACGGCCTTTTCAGTGGTTTCGGCGACGGCCTCGGCGGGCGCTTCCGCTTCGTTGGTCTCAATCGTCGTCTGTTCGAGTTCGCTCATTCCTTGTATAACCTCCCTAATCATGGGGTCTGGCGTCGATGCGCCTGTGACCAATCCTATTATATCATCCAATTTGAATAATTCAAGAGGAATTTTGCCGATATTTTCTATGATTTTGGTGTCAGGGCAGTGTATTTTGCACAAATTCGCCAGAGCGACGGTGTTTGCGCTGCCCCGGGAACCCAACACCAGCATCTTGGTGCAGCGTTGGGACAGGCCTTCCGCTTCCTCCTGTCGCATCCTGGTGGTGTGACAAATGGTGTTGTGGATCACAAGGCCGGACACCCGACGCTGAAGGACGCGGGCGATCTGCTCGAATACCTGTTCGGACAGGGTGGTTTGCGCCACGAGGCAGCCTCCTCTACCCCGTTCCACCTGTTCTGCTTCCTCCGGGCTCTCCAGGATGACAGCCCGGTTGCCGGCCCATCCTGCTGTACCGATGACCTCGGGATGGATTCGTTTCCCCGCGATATAGACAGGGATGCCGCTTCCGGCGGCTTCTCGGACGATGGGATGGATGCGCTCTACGAAGGGACAGGTGGCGTCTACGGTACGTATACCCCTTTTTTCGCAGGTGGCATACAGGGACGGAGGGGCGCCATGAGCGCGTATGATAAGGGTGTCTCCGGCCCCTATGTCATCAAGATTGTCCGTTGGCACGATCCCTTCGTCGGAAAGAGCCATTACCACAGCCTCGTTATGGATGAGCTTGCCCCAGGTATAGACCTTTCCCCGGTCCTTCGCTTCCGCCCTGGCCAGCTCCACAGCCCGTCGTACGCCGAAACAGAACCCGGCGTTCTTCGCCACGATGACCTTCATATCCTGCGCCTTTGCCGCAGAGGATAGGTCGATTCCGTCTGCTCCCGAAGGGTGTTCAGGGTATCCACGATCCGATCCGTCAAGGCGTCCACCGGCTTCTGACCGGGACAGCTTTCCTTCACTTCCTCGGGAACGATCCTCTCCCCCACCGTCATTCGAAGTTTCATCCGCTTCCAGCTTAGGGGATCCATGTAGACAGGGATGATGGATACGTTGGCGCGAAGGGCAATGAACGCAGCACCCTTTTCAAAGGCGTCCATCTCCGTGTACAGCGGAGAGCGATGCCCCTCAGGAAAGATGCCGAACGCATACCCCTCATTCAAAAGAGCGATGGCTCTCTTCACCGGACCCAGCCGGGATCCGCCGCCCTCTCCTGCCGGAACCATATACAGGCTGCGGAAAAAGGCGTTGGTAAAGGGCGTCCGGAACAGCTTTTCAAGGGCCATGAATCGAATGACCCTGGGGCTGATGGCAGCGAGGGCCACCGCGTCCGCCAGGGAAAAATGATTGCAGAGGTACATGACCGGACCTTCGGAACGAAGCCCCTTCCAGTTGCGGATCGACGGCCGGAACAGAAGCCAGAAAAAGGGCGTGATGACGATCTTCCCAAACCAATACAGCATCTATTTGCCCTCCAATGCTTTGAGGACCTCGTTCACCGCCTCATCGATGGTCATGTGGGTGGTATCGATGAGTACGGCGTCCTCCGCCTGTTTGAGGGGGGCGTAGTCACGATGACTGTCCTGATAGTCCCTAGCCAGGATGTCCTGGAGTATCCGCTCGTACTCCGGCTTTTCCCCCTTCTCCTCCAGCTGCCGTACCCGGCGCATGGCTCTCTCCTGGGCGGTGGCGGTGACATAGAACTTGTAAGGGGTTTCCGGGATCACGAAGGTCCCGATCTCCCGACCATCCAGGACCGCATGGGTCTCGTGGGCGATTTCCCGCTGCATGCCCGCCAGCTTGTCCCGCACGCAGCGGAGTTTGCTGATGAGAGATGCGCCTTTGCCGATCTCCTCCTCCCGGAGGCGGCTTGTCACGTCTTCGCCGTTGAGGATCATATGCTGTCCGTCCGCTTCGTAGACCACGCGAATATCCGTCCGGTTCAACAGCTCGTCCACCTTCTCGGCGTCCGTCAGAGACACACCCTCACGGATGGCGCACAACGCCATAGCCCGATACATGGCGCCTGTGTCCAGGTAAGGCAAGCCCAGTCGTTGGGCGATGATTTTGGCAATGGTGCTCTTGCCCGCTCCGGCGGGTCCATCCAATGCAATGCCGTTGGTAAAGTTCATATGCTGCCTCCTGCCAATGCGCCTGTGGACCAGGCGATCTGTAAGTTGAAGCCGCCGGTGAAGGCGTCCACATCCAATATCTCTCCGGCCAGATACAGACCGGAAACGATCTTTGATTCGAGGGTGGAGGGTTTTATCTCCTTTACGCTGATCCCTCCCCGGGTGATGACGGCTTCCGTGAAGGGCCGGGTTCTTTTGACGGTCAGCTTCATGCCCTTGAGGGCGGCCACCATGGCCTGCCGTTGCTCCCTGGTGAAGGAGGCCGCAGGGGCCCAAGGCTGAAGGTGTGCTTGTTCGAAAACAGCGTCCAAAAGCCTGGTAGGGAGCACGCCGGAAAAAGCTCCGCCCACAGCCTTCCTGGGGTTCTCTTGAACAAGGCGCTGGAGCCTTTCATGAAGCTCCTCCTCGGGGATGGCGGGCTTAAGATCGATGAGCAGCTCGGTACCCGTGGGATCTTGGGCGATATACGCGGAGGCGGTGAGCACCAGGGGGCCGGACACGCCAAAGTGAGTGAGCAGCATTTCCCCCTGGTCGGTATAGATGACCTTGCCATCCTTTTTCGCTGTGAGCCGCACGTTCTTCAGCGTGACGCCGGAGAGAGCGAAAGGCCAGCTTTCCAGGGTTTCCAGAGGGACCAGTGAAGGATGCAGATCCGTCACCGTATGGCCCAGAGCTTTTGCCATGGCGTATCCATCGCCCGTGGAACCGGTGGAGGGGTAGCTGAGACCGCCGGCGGTCAGGATCACTCGATCGAAGCGTTCCCGGCCGTGATCCGTGCTGATGCCGATCACCGCGCCGTCCTTTGTCAGGATCTCGTGCACATCCGTGTTCAGGCGGACCGTCACGCCGGCGTCTTTCATAGCCCGATCCAGCGCCCGCTGTACGTCACTGGACTTATCGGAAACAGGGAACACTCGCTGGCCGCGCTCCACCTTCACCGGGCATCCATTTCTTTCAAGAAAGGCTATCATGTCCCGCTCGTTGAAGGCGGCATAGGCGCTGTAGAGAAAGCGTGGGTTACGGATCACATGAGCGAAAAAGCCGTCCCGACCGCAGTCGTTGGTCACGTTGCATCGTCCCTTGCCGGTGATGTAAAGCTTCTTGCCCAACTTCTCGTTTTTTTCCAGCAGGGTGACGCGATGGCCCTTCCGAGCCGCCATGACGGCCGCCATCTGGCCCGCCGCACCGCCGCCGATGACCCCGACGGAAAGGGAGCTCATTTCGCATCCCCTCCGTCCGTCAGGTAAACCTGATCCCGATTCCACACATTCTCCAGCTCCCGCAAATGCTCCTGAACTTCCTTCTCGCTCTGGAGCCCCGCAGCCACGATGATGGCGTTGATGACCGACAGAGGCGCCGTCAGGGAATCTGCGAAGGAAGCCATGTCGGACTTTGCCAGCAGGACCACATCCGCAATAATCCCGATGGGCGAATCGGGCTTGTCCGTGAGAGCAATGGTTTTGGCGCCTCTTGACTTAGCGTAGGCCATGGCCTCGGCGGTACGGGTGCTGTATCGGGGAAAGCTGATGCAGATGAGGGCGTCACGATGATCCATGCGGACCATAGTTTCCCTCAAATCCTGGATGTTGGCGGAGAAAGTGACTATATTGCCGCAGATATAGTCCAGATAATACGCCAGGAACATGGCCAACGGCATGGCCGAGCGAAGACCCAGCACGTAGACCTTCCTGGCTTGCAGGATGGTTTCCACCGCCTTGTCAAACTGCTCCTCATCAGCCATCTCCATGGTGGTGCGGATAGAATTCATATCGGTGGTGAGAACGGTCTTGAAGACCTCGTTCTTCTTGAGGCCTGAGACCAGCTGAGCCCTTTGCACGGAGGTCAAACGGCCCAGGACCATCTCCTGCATCTTATCCTGAAGAGCAGGATATCCGTCCATGCCCAGGGCATAGGCAAACCGAACCACCGTAGACTCGGATACGCCCACCGTTTCACCCAGCTTGGCCGCGGTCATGAAAGCCGCTTGTTCATAGCTGGATATAATGAAATTAGCTATGCGCTGCTGGCCCTTGGAAAGACCTGGCAATCGCTTTTGGATCTCGTTCAAGAGGTTGTTCACAGGATATCCCCTTTCAGTTGTTTCGTTATTATCTTTTGCATATCACGGTCCATCGTAACGGAGCAATCAAAGTCTAAAGCGGTTACGGTGGCGAAGCCCTGCTGAAGCCAGTATTCGTCAGAAAAAACAAACTCTTCTGCCTTGCTGGGGACACGTTTTCCGCACTCACAGTAAACAAGCTTCCCTTCCTCGTCCCTGCGCTCCTCATATGCTGTCTCATACAGGATTTTTCGAAGGTGCCCGTACCGTATGCCCTTCAACGCATCAAAAGGCAGGTCCGGTACGTTTATGCTGAAATACATACCGACAGGCCACTGTTGTTTCCTTAGCAGTTCCAATCCACGCCTTGCCAGTTTAGCTGCCGTCTCAAAGTGGACGAAAGGTCGGTCGTGATGGCCGTCCAGCGACAGGGCCAGGGCAGGATAACCATGTATGGCCGCCTCCTGAGCCGCGCTGCAGGTGCCGGAATATAAGACATCGCTGCCGCAATTGGGTCCAAGATTGATGCCGGAGATCACAGCGTCGATCCCTGAGAACAGATGCCCGAAGCCCAGGCGAACGCAGTCTACCGGTGTTCCGGAAACAGCGTAGGCCTTCACATCCGGATAGTCCGGGAAAGCCACAGGCTTTGCATACAGGTGACCTCGAATGGTCATGGAAGCCCCTGCGGCGCTGCGTTGGCGATCCGGGGCGGACACAAACAGCCGATAATCGCAAGCCAGCTCCCGAATGAGAGCAGCTATGCCCGGGGATTTGATACCGTCGTCATTGGTCAACAAAACGTTCATAAGCTTCTCCGCTATAGATCACGTCCATGTTACTCCAAACCTAATAAAAATGCAAGAGTGAAAGCGTTCGGCTGCAAGATCATTTTGTTTTTTCCTCGTTTTATCCGGTTTCATAAGAGAATACGGGATAGAAAATGCAAGATACAATGCATGATGCAGCCCACGCTCCAGGCAAAGATACATTGACGGAGTACCAGCTTTGCCGTTTCCCAAGCTCCGAACTCCCCATGAACGATCGTCAGCGTCCCCAAGCACGGCGGCAGGAGCAACGATACGGTGCCCAACACCGCGGCCTGTTCCCAGGTCAATATTAGCCCGTCGGCCATAAACAATGCGGCGGTGGACGCCATGGTCTCTCTGGCCCCCGCACCGGAGAGCAGGATCACGCCGGAGCGCCAGTCGGCGAGGCCCAACGGTCGAAGCAGCGGCAAAAGGCATTTGCCCAAGGCGGAAAGAAGGCTTTCCTCTCCCGTCCGCGCTGGATGCAGATCCGCTTTCACATGAAAGGCAATCCACAAAAGAAAGGCCGTAGGCAAAAGGATCAGACCGGCCCGTTTGAGAAAATGATCCACATGCTTTTCCGTTTCCTTCAACACGCTTTGCCAGCGGGGCATTCTTAGCGGCGGCAACTCTATGTAGAAGGCGCTGGTCCTGTCCTGCTTTCGGCTTAGCGACCCATAGACAACGCCGGCAAACAGGCTCAATCCATAAAACAGCAGGGCCCCGCGGGCAGGGTGATCCGAAAACAGCGATCCGCCCAGCAGCAGCATAAAGGGCAAGCGGGCCGAACAGGGTACAAAAGGCAGAAGCCTCACCGTGCTCCGACGCAGTCGATCCTCCGGCAAGGAACGAGTGGCCATGACAGCTGGGACCGTACACCCGAAGCCTAACAGCAGCGGTACAGCGCAGCGCCCGTCCAAGCCTATTTTTTTGAGCCAGCCATCCAATATGAAAGCCGCCCGTGGCAGATATCCAACATCCTCCAACAAGGTCAACATCAGAGAAAGGATCGTTATGACAGGTAAGAAAGACAGCACATACCCGGCGCTGCCCAACAAGCCGTCTGTCAGTACGGGCATATCCACACCGGCACTTGACAGGGCTGTCCTCACCTTATCCATCATCCAATCGATGCCACGGCTGAGCCATGGCCCTGCATATTGAAAGGTTATCAGGAAAACCAAGCCCAATACCAGCGCAAAGATGGGCAGGCCCCACAGGGGATGTAGCAGCCAATGGTCAGGTCCCTTTCTTTTCGGCGGGTCCGAGCGTATCATGACCTCCTTTTCTATGGCCTGTGCGAAGGAGAACAGGGGCTCCGGAGCGAACGGCACGGATAGATCTGAGGCCCTAGCCGCCGCTAATATCCGTCCCGGGTCCTCCAGTCCCTCCCATGTCCTGGCGCTGACGCAGAAAACCGGTACTTGGAGTATGCTGGCTAATTTCTCAGCGTCAATGAAAACGCCTTGTTTGTGGGCTTCGTCCGTCATGTTAAGCAACATCGTCATGGGCTTTCCAAACGAAAGGAGCTGCAGCGTCAATGTGAGGCTTCGAACCAGGGTCGTGCTGTCCGCCACATTCAGGATGACGTCGGGATCTTCGCTGCAGATGGCCTCTCGGGCCTTGCTTTCGTCCTGCCCACCTCCCGAAAAGCTATATAAACCCGGTAGGTCCACCAGCTCATCCCCTGTTCCTTTGAGCTTGGCTCTGGCACAATCCACCGTCACCCCGGCCCGGTTCCCCGTGTGCTCCTGTCTTCCGGTCAGTCGATTAAACAGAGTAGTCTTGCCGCAATTGGGTTGTCCTACCAAAAGAATGCGCATATGAAAAAAGCCTCCCTTTTTAGAGAGGCTATGTGTTTGGACCTATGTCTATGCTCACTCTATTTTAATGCAACAGATCTTGGGGCTGGTCTCCTCGTTGTTAGCGGTCTTGCCCGTGGTGCCCACCACCAAGTAGTTGCCGAAGGCCGCCGGCGTGGAGTCGATCCGGGCGCCCAGATCCAGCGAGGAGCACAGGGCCATGCCGCCGGAGGCTGCGTCATACAGATTCACCTTTCCGGAACGGTCGCAGGCGATAAGATAGGCGTCGCCCCGGTCGGTATAAAATACCAGCGGCGAGGAGACATAGTCCGCGCTGCCATCGGTCTCGATGGACCAGACCACGGTGCCGTCGTTCTTGTCAAAGGCCACCAGCCGCCCGCCATAGGTGTAGGAGCTGACCGCCCCAGAATCATCCACCACGGGGATGCCCGCGCCGGAGAAAGCGCAGATCAGCAGGTTGCTGATGTTCCCCCGGCCTACATGGGGCGTGGCCCGGCACCCGCTTTTATAGGAACCGTTGCCCACATAGGAGATGCGATCCTTGGACCAGACCACCTGTCCCGTCAATGCGTTGATTTTTTTCAGGGTGGCATACCCCCAGCCCTGGGGCAGGCCTTCCGCCTGGAGGTTGGTCTGGCTGGCGGTGTATACGAACAAGGCGCCCGCCGCACCGTCCTCCTCCAGGACCGGCGAAGCGTCGGTGTCGCCACCCAGGTCCACTGCATACAGAAGTTTCAGGGTGTAGGTATCGATGCATTGCAGATGCCCGCCGTTATCGGTGATAAACAGATAGTTGCGGAACAAGGCCGGCGAGGATTCAAACCCGTACCAGCGTTTGCCGTTGCCGTCACCGGCGTTGTAGTTGGGGCCGGTATAGCGATATTTCACCCGATCCCCGGGGGTAATGGATATTGTCCCCTTATCCGGGTCGTATTTGGTCCGTAGCGAGACAAAATAGATGACGCCCCCCTCGCTGGGTTGGATCAGGGTATCGTTGATGATGAGCGGGCTGGCGTCGAAGGCGTTCCATTCCTTCCTATATGCAAAGTAGTCCCTGCCGCCGAACTCATATTCCACTTTGTTCGTGATGAGATTGATGGCATAGTAATAGCTCACCTGCGTGCCACGGGCGTTTTTCTTCCTGAGACCGGCGCCCACGTAGAGCATGGGCCGCCCGTCGGGGTCAAGGGATGCCGTACCGAACATGGAGATGCCCACGGGAATGGGCTGTCGGCTTTGGCCGCCGGTGAGCAGGTCGTAGAAATAGATGTTGCCGTCGGCCGAAGGATAGATGACCTCGATGAAGTCCTCCGTGGCTTTGTATATATCGTTGACGCCCAGCGTGGGCAGTACTTCCGGCTTCCACTTGACCAGGAGGGGTTGACCCGTCCAGGATGTGCCGGCGTAGTCGCCCAGCTTCCCGATGACGGTCTGCCAGGTGATTTGTATGGATTTTAATGTGACGGTAGCGGTGCCAAAGGCAAAGTTGTCCCGATATGGACCGCTGCCGAAGGTAATAACGCCGGTCAAATCCGTGTAAGCGTCCTTGTTGATGAGGGACAGGCCCATCTCCTTAGGCGCGCTGTCCCGGATCTTTTCCTCGTTGTTCACCCGAACGGAGGATTCGAGGCCGTCCTTGTCGGTACCGGAGACCACATAGGTGGCGTCCATGCTGAGCCGTCGCTTTTGCGTCACAGAGGAGGACGCCCCTTCGCTGCCGGTTTCGTTCCCTTCCCCGGGAGAAGCGCTGGCGGTCACGGGCAGATCCAACTCGCTCTGTTTTCTTCGCTCCTGGAGATAGTCTACGGCTGTCGAGGACAGCATCACGATTCCCACCACCAGTGCTACGGACAGCGCCAGGAACAAAAAGAATCTCGGTTGAAACGTGCGCCGTGTCTTGCGTCTCATACCTTTGCCTCCCCTGCTTTTGTGACAGTATCATACATCATTCCTTGCGTTTATTTCAAGACCGGTCCGTCACGGCCCTTGAAAACGTTCTGTGAATTACATATAAAGAGGGACCCATACGGGTCCCTCATGTTCGTTGTCGGTGATACGATCAATACATGTCGCCGCCGCCCATGCCGGGTGCGGGAGCTGCGGGCTCGGGCTTGGGGATGTCGCAGACCAGGGACTCGGTGGTCAGGACCATGGCCGCCACGGAAGCGGCGTTCTGCAGGGCGCAGCGGGTCACCTTGGTGGGATCGATGATGCCCTTGTGGAGCATGTCGCCGTAGGTGTTGTCCGCGGCGTCGAAGCCGTACCCCAGCTTCTTGCTGCGCTTGATGTTCTCCACGATGACGGAGCCCTCCTCGCCGGCGTTCTTGGCGATCTGGCGCATGGGGGCCTCCAGGGTGCGGAGCACGATGTCCACGCCGGTCTTCTCATCGCCGGTGGTGCGGGCCTTGAGGGCCTCCACCTGCTTGGTGACGTTCAGCAGCGCCACGCCGCCGCCGGCCACGATGCCCTCCTCCACGGCCGCACGGGTGGCCGCGAGAGCGTCCTCGATACGCATCTTGGCTTCCTTCATCTCCACCTCGGTGGCCGCGCCAACGGAGATCAGCGCCACGCCGCCGGCCAACTTGGCCAGCCGCTCCTGAAGCTTCTCCTTGTCGTAATCGGAAGTGGTCTCCTCGATCTGGGCCTTGATGGACTTGATCCGGTTCTTGATCTCGTTCTGATCGCCGGCGCCGCCCACGATGACGGTGTTCTCCTTGTTGACCTTGACTTGGCGGGCGGTGCCCAGCATGTCGATGGTGGTGTCCTTGAGATCCATGCCCAGCTCGTCGGAGATGACCTGACCGCCGGTTAGGATGGCGATATCCTGGAGCATGGCCTTGCGGCGATCGCCGAAGCCGGGGGCCTTCACAGCCACGGAGTTCAGCACGCCACGGAGCTTGTTGAGGATCAGGTTAGCAAGGGCGTC
>JAEEGL016543768.1_pt1 | contig 12204 bp, 12 predicted proteins | sample 9134231 | NCBI WGS metagenome assembly JAEEGL01 (sample SAMN16246548, study PRJNA631951) | gut metagenome | biome: gut microbiome; feature: rumen; material: fiber-attached | host: Bos | place: Iran: Karaj | collected 2018-10
AACTAAGAGGACTGAGCCCTGTTCAATACAGGATCCAATCCTCTAAAGTTGCTTAAATGTTTGCCCGTGTTTTGTCTAACCTTTTGGGGTCAGTTCAAAAGCGGGGCTCTTTTGTTTCCGGGACACATATATTTGCAAAAGACTTGTATTTATGATATAATATATCAGTTTTTTATTATGGAGGACGGAATGAAAGGCGTAGTATTAGACGGATATACGGTAACGCTTGAGGATCTCAATTGGGCGCCGGTGGAGGAATTGACTGAACTCACAGTCTATGACAGGACTCCGGCTGATAAGGTCATAGAGAGAATAGGGGACAGTGAAGCTGTCTTCATCAACAAAATAAAGATGACCGATGAGATCTACGATGCCTGTGCCGATCTTAAATTCGTAGGAGAACTTGCTACAGGTTATGATAATGCCAACGTGGCTTCAGCCAAAGCTCACGGCGTAGCCGTAGCCAATGTACCTGCTTATGCTACTGAACCGGTGGCTCAGCACACCATGGCCCTCATTCTTGAAATAACCAACAACGTCGGGCATTACACCGAGGCCATCCATGGAGGCGCCTGGGTAAGATCTGAGGACTTCACCTTTATCGACAGACCTCTCATGAGGCTTAAGGGCATGAGCCTGGGGATCGTAGGCTATGGCGCTATCGGACACAGGGTAGCTGAACTGGCTGAAGCTTTCGGGATGAAGGTGAACATCTACTCAAGAGACAGGGAAGCAGCTGTGAGATCAGACATCCTGACTCTGCATTGCCCGGCCACACCGGAGAACAAAGGCTTCATCAACAGGGAGTTCATAGCTTCCATGAAGGACGGAGCCATTCTCATAAATACTGCCAGGGGAGCTCTGGTAAATGAAAAAGATCTGGCTGAAGCCCTGAAGAGCGGCAAACTTAAAGCTGCGGCCATAGATGTAGTTAATGGAGAACCACAGTCAGCTGACAGCGCTCTTTTGGGAGTCCCCAATCTGTATGTCACTCCTCATCTGGCCTGGTCAGATAAAGAAGCGAGACAGCAGATCATAGACACAGCGGCAGCCAACCTGAAGAGCTTCATGGAAGGCGGCAGCCTTAACAGAATCGTATAGGGAGAAAAAATGGACAGAACGATAGTGCTTTCAACACATAACAAAGGCAAACTCAAAGAATTCGAAGGTCTGGCTCAGCGCTTGGGCTTCAGGATCATCACAAGAGATGAGGCCGGGATACCCCACGATTTCGATGTGGTGGAAGACGGGACCACCTTCGAAGAGAATTCATATAAGAAGGCTTATGAAGTGATGAAGATGTGCGGACTTCCCACCATGGCTGACGATTCCGGCCTTATGGTGGATGCCCTTGATGGCCAGCCGGGAGTTTACTCCTCCAGGTTCGGCGGAGTAGAAGGGGACGCTGTCAGAAACTACACCAAGCTTCTGGATATGATGAAGGGCCTTAAGTGGGAAGATAGAAGAGCTCACTTCACCACTGTCATCACTCTCATCTATCCTGACGGGGAAACCATAGTTTCCAAGGGAGAATGTTTCGGGCACATCACGGAAGAGCCCAAGGGAGATCTTGGCTTCGGCTACGATCCCGTATTCATGGCGGACGGTTTTGACAAGACTTTTGCGGAACTGGGACCGGAAGTGAAGAACGGGGTAAGCCACAGAGCCAAAGCACTTGAAGAACTTGAGAGGATCCTGGAGAGCCGCTAACTGAGATGTACCTTAACTGGAGTTGGAAAAACAATCTTAAAAAGTTAAAAGAGATCATAGTCATGTGTTATGACCACCTGGGAGATCCATACTACCAGGGCTCGGCAGCGACCATAGCATATTTCCTCTTCTTAAGCATATTGCCTATAGTTATCCTGGCATCTCAGGCTCTGGGACTGTTCTCGCTTTCTATAGACACTATCCTTAAATGGGCGGAGATCAATGTTTCAGGTGATGGTTTTGAACTGCTCCAAAGCTTATTGAAGCATAAGCCTACAGGCACCAATAACCTGATCCTGGCAGCCATTGCTTTGTGGGCAGCGTCGCGCGCCAATATCTATCTGGTGCGTCTGGCCAACTACACCTTCTATGACGGTGCCATAGTGGGAAAGGGCTATGTGAGAGACCGAATAAGATCCCTGGTCACAGTTGCTATCGCCCTGGGAACCTTCATACTGTCTCTGGTCGTCCTGGTCTACGCGCCTATCTTCCTGGAGTCTGTCTTCAAGAAGAGCGAAATGCTGTACGCCATCGGAGAAGTGTGGCTTGCCATGAGGTGGCTGGTGGTACTGGGCCTGTATTTCCTCGTAATATCACTGGTGTTCTATTTCCTGCCATCATGGAGACTGAACTATGTCGATATAATACCGGGAAGTCTCTTCACGGCTGTAGGTCTGATAATCGTATCGGTCGGCTTCAATGCCTACGTATCCTTCAGTACGGATTACGACCTCCTTTATGGATCTTTTGCCAATGCGGTAGCTATCATAATCTGGTTCTGGGCCATAGGCTGGGTAATGGTAATAGGTATCATATTCAACCGAGTCTGGTGGGCGGTGAGAACCGAAAACAAGATGCCGATACCTGAAGAGGTAATAAGCAAAAGAAATCCGACAGGACTTTTTTAAGAAAAGTTAAATGAATCCTTGAAAAGCAATTTCCTTTATGTTAAAATAATTGTTCGAACAGGCTAAATCTGTTGTGGAGATAGAATATGAATCTGAACAAACATCCGGGAAAGTTATTTATAATCTCAGGGCCTTCAGGGGCAGGTAAGGGAACCATCGCCAACCGCATCCTTGAAGAGACCAATCTGGAATTTTCGGTATCCATGACTACCAGGAAACCCAGGGAAGGCGAGATAGACGGCGTACACTATTTCTTTGTTGAAGAAGAGGACTTCATAAGGAACATCGAGCTTGGTGGTTTCCTTGAACACGCTCAGGTCTATGGAAACCGTTACGGGACCCCCAAGGGACCCATCCTTGAGAGACTTGAGAAGGGCATCGACGTGCTTCTTGACATCGAGATGCAGGGAGCTCTTCAGATAAAGGAGAACTATCCCGACGGAGTATTCATCTTCATCCTGCCGCCGTCATTAAGCGAACTCAGAAAGAGGCTGACAGGCAGGGGAACCGAGTCTCCCGAAGCCATAGAGATGAGGCTCAGCAACACACTTAAGGAACTTACTTACGTTGACAAATACGATTACCTGGTGGTAAACGGCGAGCTTGAAGAAGCGGTGAACCGTGTGAAGTCCATCATAATCGCAGAGCATTCAAAGGTGATAATGACACCTGAGGAATTAGTCAGAGAATATACAGAAGGAGAGGAAGAGTAATGTTATATCCATCCATCAATGAGATCAGAAAGAAAGCAGATTCCAGATATACCCTCGTTATCCTGGCAGCAAAGAGAGCCAGAGACATCATCGATCATAAGCCCATCCTTTCGGACTGTGAGATCGACAGACCTGTTTCCATCGCTGCTCATGAGATCGCAGAGGATCTGATCACTTACAAGAGAGACGAAAATTAATTCTTTACAAACCATGGCATTATTGATATAATTTCATGGTAAATTTCATATACAGACGGTGAAGGAACCAGTAGCGTAGTGTAATAACCTTACAGAGAGCCGCCCCGTGGATGAGTGTGTTTTGCAGACTTTCCGGGCTGAGAGGGCGGTGGTGAAGCTATAGTGAATATCACTCCGGAGTCTGACATTCTTTTGAGAGGCGGCCTTGATAGAGGCTCGCAATTAGGGTGGTACCGCGGTTTATGATCGTCCCTAGTTTATTAGGGACGTTTTTATTATTGTTAAAAGGCTGCAAGTGCAGCATGTCATATAATCAAACAATACTTTTGAAAGGAATCATTCATGTTCAAGAACTTAAACGACGCTCCTGTTAAGGACGTGCAGAATGAGCAGGTAGCTCAGTGGAAGAAAATCGACCTTCTTCATAAGTGTGAGAGCGCGAGAGAGGGCAATACTCAGTTCGTATTCTTTGAGGGACCTCCGACAGCCAACGGCAAGCCGGGCATCCATCACATGATGGCCAGGACCCTTAAGGACTCCGTCAACCGTTACAAGACCATGCAGGGCTTCCAGGTAAAGCGTAAAGGCGGCTGGGACACCCACGGACTCCCTGTTGAGATCGAAGTTGAAAAGCAGCTTGGTTTCAACGGCAAGCAGGATATTGAAGAATACGGTATCAAGGAATTCAACGAGAAATGCCGTCAGTCCGTATTCAACTATCTGGAACAGTGGACCGAGATGTCAGACCGCATGGCTTACATGGCTGACATGGACAATCCCTACATCACTCTCGATAACAACTACATCGAGACCGGCTGGTGGATCATGAAGCAGGCCTTCAACAAGGACCTGGTATATGAAGGATACAAGATCCTTCCTTACTGCCCCAGATGCGGGACAGGACTTGCTTCCCACGAAGTAGCTCAGGGATATAAGATGGTAAAGGTAAACACCCTTACCTGCAAGTTCAAGAAGGCAGGTACTGAGAACGAGTATTTCCTGGCCTGGACGACCACTCCCTGGACCCTCATCTCCAACACCGTACTCACCGTAGGCCCTGACATCGACTACGTCAAGGTGCTCATGAAGTCCGGAGACAACGAAGGCAACATCTTCTATCTTGCAAAGAACCTTGCAGCCAAGGTACTGGGCAAGGAAGAATATGAAGTTCTTGAGGAACTCAAGGGCAAAGATATGGAATACTGGGAGTATGAACAGCTCATGCCCTGGTGCGAGAAGCCCGCTAACAAGAAGGCTTTCTTCGTGACCTGCATGGACTACGTAAGTATCGAAGACGGTACAGGTATCGTTCATACTGCTCCTGCTTTTGGTGAAGACGACTATCAGTGCGGCGTTAAGTACGATCTGCCTGTATTCCAGCCTGTAGATGAGAAGGGTGAGTTCACCGTAACTCCCTGGGCAGGCCACTTCGTAATGGAAGAAGGTCTTGACGTTGAGATCATCAAGTGGCTGGGCGACAAGATCTACAAGAAAGAGAAGATGGAGCATAACTATCCTCATTGCTGGAGATGTGACACTCCTCTCGTATACTATGCAAAGAAATCCTGGTACATCGGAATGTCCAAGCTCAAGGATCTCTTAGTAGAGAACAATGCTACCGTTAACTGGTATCCTGACTATGTAGGCGAGAAGCGTTTCGGAAACTGGCTTGAAGAGGTAAAGGACTGGGCTATCTCCAGATCCAGATACTGGGGAACTCCGCTTCCTCTGTGGCAGTGCGAGTGCGGACATCTTGACTGCATGGGATCCCGCGCAGAACTTGTAGAGAGAGCCAACGAGGATATCGACGAGACCATCGAACTTCACAGACCTTATGTGGACGACGTAACTCTTACATGTCCTGAGTGCGGCGGCGTTATGCACAGAGTTCCTGACGTTATGGACTGCTGGTTCGACTCAGGTTCCATGCCTTTCGCACAGTGGCACTATCCGTTTGAACATAAGGATGATTTTGATAAACTGTTCCCCGCAGACTTCATCTGCGAAGGAATCGACCAGACAAGAGGCTGGTTCTATTCACTGATGGCTGTATCCACCATCGTAAAGGGCTGCGCTCCTTACAAGAACGTTCTGGTAAATGACCTGATCCTTGACAAGGAAGGCAAAAAAATGTCCAAGCACAAGGGAAACACGGTTTCGCCTTTTGAGATGCTGGACAAGTACGGCGCTGACGCCACACGCTGGTATCTCTTAAGCGTATCACCGGCCTGGACTCCTACCAAGTTCGACGAGGATGGTCTCATCGACGTAGTATCCAAGTTCTTCGGTACCTTAAGGAACATCTACAACTTCTTCGTTCTTTATGCAAACATGGACGAGATCGATCCCAGAGAGTTCGAAGTTCCTTATGCTGACAGACCGGAACTCGACAGATGGATCCTCTCCAAGTACAACCAGCTGATCAAGGACGTTACGGAGTACATGGATGAGTATGACCACATGAAGACCGTAAGAGCCATCACCAACTTCGTAGCAGAAGATCTGTCCAACTGGTACATCAGAAGAGCCAGAAGAAGATTCTTTGCAGAAGAACTGACAGATGACAAGAAGGCTGCATACGCTACTACCTATGAGATCCTGGTCGGAACAGCCAAGCTCATTGCTCCTATAGCACCTTTCATCTCCGATGAGATCTACATCAACCTGACAGGTGAAGAGACAGTTCACATCGCTTACATGCCTAAGGCAGACGAGAGCCTTATCGACAAGAACGTCGAGGAGAGAATGGACCTTGTCCGCACCCTGGTATCCCTGGGAAGAGGAATCCGTGAGAAGGAAAGGATCAAAGTTCGTCAGCCTCTCAATGAAGTTCTTGTAGACGGCAAGTATGAAGAGACTATTTCCGACCTTACACCTCTTATCACAGAGGAACTCAATGTGAAGAGGGTGGTCTTCGAAAACGACCTGGATCAGTACATGAACTTCCAGCTCAAGCCCAACTTCAGAGCGGCAGGTCCTGTATTCGGCAAGAACGTCAAGGCTTTCGGCGCATATATGGCCAAGGTGGATCCTAAGGCATTCATTTCTGAGATCGAATCCAAGGGCGAAGTGGAACTGGATCTGGACGGTCAGAAGTACACGGTTACCAAGGATTATCTCGACATCAGGATCGAAGCTAAGGAAGGTTTCGCAGTAGCCATGGAGAACAACGTATTTGCTATCCTGGATACTACTCTTGATCAGGAACTCATCGATGAGGGTCTGGCAAGAGAGCTGATCTCCAAGGTACAGCAGATGAGAAAAGCTGAGAACTTCGAGATGATGGACAACATCAACATCTACGTGAACTGCGATGTTGATGTCAAGGCTGCTGTTGAGAAGCACATGGACTACATCAAGAGCGAGACTCTGGCAGCAGAACTTGAATTCTGCGATGCTGAAATGGACAAGTATGACCTGAACGGACACAAGACCGGCATAAAGGTTTACAGAATTTAATGGTTAAAGACTAAATTAGGTGGTATAATAACAATATAAAATTGTATTTACCGGAGGTTAGAATATTATGGCAGAAATTACATTGACGAGCGCGAACTTCGAAGAGGAAGTTCTCAAATCAGATAAGCCCGTTCTCGTAGATTTCTGGGCAGTATGGTGCGGCCCCTGCAAGATGGTTGCTCCCGTAGTTGCTGAGATCGCTGAGGAGAAGGCTGACTTTCTTAAAGTAGGTAAGCTCAACGTTGACGATGAGATGGAGATCGCAAGACGCTATGGCATCATGGCTATCCCTACAATGATCCTCTTTAAGGACGGAAAGGAAGCTGCCAAGTTCACAGGTTTCGCTGATAAAGAGACTATTCTCGGAGAACTTGGACTGTAAACTGAACACTATCTGATCGTTACTGCGTACGCCGGTTTCCGGCGTGCGTAGTTTGCATTGTTTAAAAGTATTTCGGGAAGGTGTCAAGATGAAAGAATTGATCGGAATATGCCGTAAAGGTTTAATACTTTTGATGATCATGACCATGGTATTCTCCATGTCATCCTTTGCCTTTGCAGATGAGGCAGGAACAGAAGTCACAGAAGAAAGCAACGTCATAGATTCAGGTTTTGTAATCAATGAAGCCCTGACCAAGTCCTTCACCTGGGAGGTCACCAAGGGCAGTATGTACACTGATCCTGCGGAAGACGAAGAAGGGGAAACAGAAGAAGATCAGATCGGCTATACTCTTACCATAGAAGGCGAGGGACCTATGCCGGATTTTCCCGGTGACTATGAGCTTCCCTGGAGCCCATACAGCAAATATATCCGCGACGTTGTTGTAGGCGAAGGCATCACCAGAGTAGGAAACTACTCTTTCCATGATCTGGAGTCTTTGGACTACATAGATATTTCACATGATGTGGAAGCGGTAGGCGCCCATGCCTTTGAAACTAAGGATGGCAGTCCCGCTGAAATAAAGTTTTCAGATAAGATAAAGGCCATTGAAGCATCTGCCTTTGCTTCTCTGGAACTTGCAGACTATGAACCACTGGTCATACCCGACGGTGTGGAGACCATCGGAGCCAAGGCCTTTTATAATGCATCCGGAACCACCAGGATCGTACTTCCCAAGTCACTGAAGAGCATAGGGGCCACCATGATCTATAAGATCGATTTCATCGATTCTGTCAGGTATAAGGGAACGAAGAAGCAGCTGGCCAAGATCAAAGTCACCAAGAAGGGAAATCTGGAGATGCTGGATGAAGAGGTGAAGTGCTCTGACGGCAGAACGTACTTTGCAAATAATCTGGAGAGCGCTAAGGTAACCATCAAGGACTGCGTCTATAACGGAAAGAAGCGCACACCTAAAGTGATCGTAAAAGACACCGCCGGAAATACCCTGAAGAAGGGCAGAGACTATACCGTGAAGTATTACGGCAAGCGAGTCAGATACGGTGAGTATAAAGTCAGGATCACACCGGTCAAGTCCGGCAATTACATGGGAGACTATCGCGATGAATATTTTTGCGTAATTCCCAAAACACCTATAATAACCGGTAAAGGCCGCGATGGCGAGGGCTATTCATATGTAATGTGGAAGGCCCCGGATCGCAAGAAACTCTATGGGATCGAGGTCCAGTGGAGCACTACTAAAGATTTTAAGAAAAAACATTCAACTACCTATTACAACAGCGTATTCTTCTCCTGCCAGACAAAGGGAATGAAGAAAGGCAAGGCTTATTACTTCCGCGTGAGAGCCGTTGCCGATTGGGACGGCAGCGCGATCTACTCCAAGTGGTCAAAAGTCGTCAGAAAATAGGCAAGTTAAACTAATAACAGCAAAAAATAATTATGAAGGAGGGATAAATATGGCAAAATTACTATACATGGGACGAAACAGCTTCAGGATCATCGGAGCCAGAGGAACCGTAGTATACGTGGATCCTTACGCCGGTGACGACTATGATATCCCTGCAGACCTGATACTGGTGACACACCAGCACTTCGACCATAATGCGGTCGACAAAGTCGCCAAAAAGAGCGAATGTCTGGTGATCCAGAACTTCGAAGCTCTGGAAGGCGGCGTGCACAATAATTTCGATTACAAAAGCATATACGTTCAGGCTGTTGAGGCCGACAACAAGAATCATCCTAAGAAGGACTGCGTTGGCTTCATCGTGACCATCGAAGGTGTAGACCTGTACTTTGCAGGAGATACCGACGAGACAGAAGAGATGAAGACCTTCCCGGATAAGCATCTGGAATATGCATTCCTTCCCTGTGACGGATACTATAACATGGACTACAAAGCTGCAGCTCACTGCGCAGAGATCATCGGCGCAAAACACAATGTGCCCATCCATTCAGATCCTCACAAGGATTACAGCCTGAAGAATGCTCTGGCATTCTGCTCCATAGCACCAGATGCCATGATCATCAAACCGGGAGACGAAATAGAACTCTGATGAATATACTGGATCTGGAATACTCAGAACTTGAAAAAACAATAAAGGACGCAGGCCTTCCGGGCTTCAGGGCAGGCCAGATCTTCGGCTGGATCGCAAAAGGCGTGACAGAACCGGAGAAGATGAAAAACGTGCCTAAAGCTCTTTGGGAGACCACCGGCTTTGAGGAATTCAGAGCGGAGCTGCCGGATGTGGCAAGGGTCCAGAAATCCTCGGACGGCACCGTCAAGTGCCTCCTGAAGATGAAGGACGGATCGAGCGTGGAAGCTGTATTCATGAAGTATAAATACGGCAATTCCATCTGCATCTCTTCCCAGGCAGGCTGCAGGATGGGCTGCAGATTCTGTGCCTCCGGCATGAACGGACTGGAAAGAGACCTGTCTGCAGGAGAGATGTACGGGGAGATCCTGGCTGTTGAAAAGGAGACAGGGGAGAAGATATCCCACATAGTTGTCATGGGCACAGGAGAGCCCTTCGACAACTATGACAATCTGTCGAAGTTCATCAGGATCATCAATCATCCCAAGGGAAGGAACCTGGGAATGAGGAACATCACGGTCAGCACCTGCGGTATCATACCCAGGATAGACCGCTTCGGAGATGATTTCCCTCAGGTCAATCTGGCCATATCGCTTCACGCGTCTTCAGATGCTGAGCGTTCAGAGATAATGCCCGTAAACAAGGCTTATCCCCTGAAGGATCTGATAGATGCCTGCAGGAGATACACTGAGAAGACGGGAAGAAGGATAACCTTCGAATATACCCTCATAAGAGGAGTCAACGATGATTCAAAACATCTGGATCGCCTGGCGGAGCTCTTAAGAGGCATGCTCTGCCACGTGAATCTCATTCCTCTGAACGAGGTAAAAGAAAAGGAATTCAAGTCCGGCACCAGAGAAAGGGCGGAGGAATTCAGTTCTTCACTTAACAAGAGAGGTATCCCGGCAACCGTGAGACGTGAGCTGGGCTCAGATATCGATGCTGCCTGCGGACAGCTGAGAGCAAATAATATGTGATCACAACCTTAAAATTAAATTCTATTCTCGGTTGAAAATCGCAAAATCTTATAGTATAATACTTTTACTGAATATTAAAATGATTTTTGGAGGTACACTGCCATGGTTAAGTTATTAATAGGACACAAAGGAGCCGGCAAGACAAAGCAGATGATCGAACTGGCAAACGAGTCCGTAGAACACGCAAAAGGAAGCATCATTTTCATCAATAAGAACCAGAGATTGATGTATGATCTTAAATATCGTATCAGAGTAATTTGTATGGAAGATTACGAACACGTAACCAATTCCGATGAGTATATAGGATTCCTTTATGGAATTATCAGTGCAGACCATGACATCGAAACTATTTTCATAGACAGCATTCTTAAACACGCCGATTTCAAGCTCTCCAACCTTCCTGAGTTCATCGACAGACTTAAGGACATTTCCAAGAACTACGGAATGGATTTCGTAGTATCCTTAAGCGCCGACAAGGACGAGATGATCGGAGTAAACTTCGAAGGATGCGAAATTCTCAATTAATTCGAAAGCTGAAGAGCGGTATTTGCCGCTCTTTTATTTTTTGATACAAGGAGCAAAAAATGGAAATCACATTAAGCGGTATCAGAGAAAAACTTAAAGACAGACCCGTAGGAGTGATCGGTAAGCGCAAGGAGTACGCTGTGCTGGTGCCCCTTATCGAGAAAGACGGAGAAGCAGCACTTCTTCTGGAAGTCAGATCCAAGGACATCCGTCAGCCGGGAGACGTGTGTTTCCCCGGAGGAAGAGTGGAAGAAGGGGAGAGCTTTCAGGAGACGGCTCTCAGAGAAACTGAAGAAGAAATAGGGGTCAGTGCTTCAGATATTGAAGTTTACGGACCCTTCGACGCCATGCTGGAAGTGAACCGCATCAGGATGCACACTACCGTAGGCAGGCTCCCGGAAGACTGGGAAGATAAGATCAGTACCGACTCAGAGGTAGCGGAGATCTTCACGGTTCCTCTCAGATTCTTTAAGGAGAACGAGCCGGACTATTACAGAGGAAGGATAATCCAGGATACAGAAGGGTTTCCATATGAGAAACATGGCATAGATCCCAACTACAAATGGAGAGATGCATGGCAGGACCTTTATTTCTGGCACTGGGAAGGTCACACGATCTGGGGACTTACAGCAGCCATCATCAAATGGTTCTGTGATGAGATGCTTTGATAAAAAATGGACATAAAAATGTGATGATTATGTGAAAAAATCCTTTTATATCCATTTAAAATGTATTATAATATCCCTTGTAAGTATATTTTTACTATTTAGGAGGAAAAAGATGAAAAAGTTATTAGCTTTACTCTTATGCTTAGCAATGGTATTCACATTCGCTGCTTGCGGCGGATCATCTGATGGTGGAGACCAGGGCGGCGAAGAACCCGCTGCAGTATCCTTCGACGATATCGATGACAACTTCGAATCAGAAGATGGAACTTATCAGATCGCAATGGTTACTGACGTTGGTCAGTTAAAGGACGGATCCTTCAACCAGTTCACATGGAACGGCGTTAAGATGTATGCTTATGAGAACGGCAAGTCCTATAAGTATTATCAGCCCGCTAACGGATCAGATGCAACTGATGACGACAGAATCAAGGCTATGACAGACGCTTGCGATGCTGGCGCAGAAGTTATCGTAACCCCTGGATTCTTACAGGCAACTGCTCTCGAAGCAGTAGCTCCTAAGTATCCTGAAGTTCAGTTCATCTTCATCGATGGATGGG